>ERZ840517.156-NODE-156-length-95601-cov-25.925408_pt1 | contig 95601 bp, 77 predicted proteins | sample MGYA00519876_ERZ840517 | MGnify/ENA primary metagenome ERZ840517 (study PRJEB31850, sample SAMEA3708882) | human gut metagenome | biome: human gut; feature: human-associated habitat; material: faeces | place: China | collected 2014 ... | reverse complement strand
CAAGAAGGATATGCTCTCTTGTCTGAGCCATAACACCATCAGTAGCAGCAACAACAAGGATACCTGCATCCATCTGAGCAGCACCTGTGATCATGTTCTTTACATAATCAGCATGTCCTGGACAGTCAACGTGTGCATAATGTCTCTTCTCTGTCTCATACTCAACGTGAGCTGTAGAGATAGTGATACCTCTTTCTCTTTCCTCTGGTGCCTTATCAATATTCTCGAATGCAACAGCCTCACCTGTACCAAGTCTCTCATGAAGAGTCTTTGTGATAGCAGCTGTTAATGTAGTCTTACCGTGATCTACGTGTCCGATTGTACCAATGTTACAATGTGGTTTTGTTCTCTCAAATTTAGCCTTTGCCATTGTTTAAAATCCTCCTAAAAATATTTAGATTGCCCTGAGGGGTATCCCCCTCGGGCTTTGTCATAGCTGATATTTATTATATTTCATTTAGTGAAATATTTCAACTATATTTTTATAGTTATTACTTATTTCTATCAGAAATAACCTTATCCTGAACAGACTTTGGAGCCTGCTCATACTTATCGAAGAACATAGAGTAGTTACCACGACCCTGTGTCTTAGAACGAAGGTCAGTAGCATATCCGAACATCTCAGCAAGTGGAACGAATGCTTTAATCATCTTACCACCTGAGATATCTTCCATACCCTCAATACGTCCTCTACGTGAGTTGATATCACCGATTACATCACCCATGTATTCTTCTGGCATAGTAACCTCAACCTTCATGATAGGCTCAAGAAGGGCAGGTGCTGCCTTAGCCATAGCATCCTTGAATGCCATAGAACCAGCAATGTGGAATGCCATTTCTGAAGAATCGACTTCATGGTATGAACCATCGTAAATATCTGCTCTAAGTCCGAGAACTGGGAATCCAGCTAAGATACCTGAATTAGCAGCTTCTCTGATACCGTCAGCAACTGAAGGGATATATTCCTTAGGAATAGCACCACCAACTACTGAAGACTCACAGAAGAGTACTGGAGGTTCGTTAATTAATACTGTGTTCTTTGTCTCAACATCAAACTTATCAACGTTAGCTTCAAGTGGTGAGAAACGTACTTTACAGTGACCATACTGACCACGTCCACCTGACTGCTTAGCATACTTACTATCAACATCAACTGCCTTAGTAAAGCACTCTCTGTAAGCAACCTGAGGTGCACCAACGTTAGCCTCTACCTTGAACTCACGAAGAAGTCTGTCAACGATGATATCAAGGTGAAGCTCACCCATACCAGCGATGATTGTCTGACCTGTTTCCTGATCTGTATGAGCACGGAATGTAGGATCTTCTTCAGCAAGCTTTGCTAAAGCTTCACCCATCTTACCCTGGTCATTCTTAGTCTTTGGCTCGATAGCAAGCTCGATAACTGGCTCTGGGAATTCCATAGACTCTAAGATAACTGGATGTGCTTCATCACAGATAGTATCACCTGTTACTGTAACCTTAAGACCTACTGCAGCAGCGATATCTCCTGAGTAAACCTTATCAATTTCTTTTCTCTGGTTAGCGTGCATCTGAAGGATACGGCCAACTCTTTCTTTCTTATTCTTATTAGAGTTAAGTACATATGAACCACCGTTTAATGTACCTGAGTAAACTCTGAAGAATGCTAACTTACCAACGAATGGATCAGTCATAATCTTGAATGCAAGAGCAGCAAATGGCTCTTCATCAGATGACTTTCTTGTTACTTCGTTACCGTCTTCGTCAACACCTGTGATATCTGGGATATCTGTAGGAGCTGGCATGTACTCGATAACAGCATCAAGAAGCTTCTGAACGCCCTTGTTCTTATAAGCTGTACCGCAAAGACAAGGAATAGCTGTACCTTCAATAGTACCCTTTCTTAAAGCAGCCTTTAACTCTGGAACTGAAATTTCCTCATCGTTAAAGAACTTCTCCATAAGGTCTTCATCAAGTTCAGCACACTGCTCAACAAGCTTGTCATGGTATTCCTGAGCCTGATCAGCTAAATCAGCAGGAATATCGCCAACAACGATATCATCACCCTTATCACCATTGAAGACATATGCCTTCATCTCGAATAAGTCGATAATTCCCTTGAAGTCATCTTCCTTACCAATAGGAATCTGTACAAGTACAGGATTCTTTCCAAGTTTTGTAATAAGCTGGTTGCATGATCCGAAGAAATCAGCACCCATCTTATCCATCTTGTTCATGAAAGCCATACGAGGTACATTGTACTTATCAGCCTGACGCCATACATTCTCTGACTGTGGCTCAACACCGTTCTGTGCATCGAATACACCTACGGCACCATCAAGTACTCTAAGTGAACGCTCAACCTCTACTGTGAAGTCAACGTGTCCTGGAGTATCGATAATGTTAATACGGTATTCTGGCTGTGTCTTATCTGGCTTACCCTCTTTCTCAGGTGTCCAGTGACATGTTGTAGCAGCTGAAGTGATTGTGATACCTCTCTCCTGCTCCTGGGCCATCCAGTCCATAGTAGCAGTACCTTCATGAGTATCACCAATCTTGTGATTAACACCAGTATAATAAAGGATACGCTCTGTTAATGTTGTCTTACCAGCATCAATATGAGCCATAATTCCGATATTTCTGGTTCTCTCCAATGGATATTCTCTTCCAGCCATGGATAAAACCTCCTATAATTATAATTAGAATCTGTAATGAGCAAAAGCCTTGTTTGCTTCTGCCATCTTGTGCATATCTTCTTTTCTCTTTACTGATGCACCTGTGTTGTTAGCTGCATCAAGAATCTCGTTAGCGAGTCTTTCTTCCATAGTCTTCTCGCCTCTTGCTCTAGAGAATGTAGTCATCCAACGAAGAGCTAAAGCCTGTCTTCTGTCTGGCTTAACTTCGATAGGTACCTGGTAAGTAGCTCCACCGATACGTCTAGCCTTAACTTCAAGAACTGGCATAATATTGTTCATAGCTTCTTCAAATACTTCGATAGCTGGTCTCTCAGTCTTAGCTGCAACTCTATCAAAAGCACCGTAAACAATCTTCTGAGCTACTCCTCTCTTACCATCAAGCATAATGTTGTTGATAAGCTTAGTAACTACCTTATTGTTGTAAATAGGATCTGCTAATACATCTCTTTTCTGTGTATGTCCTTTACGTGGCACGGTTCTTCCCTCCTTAATAAATTTATTAAATCATAGGTACTCACAAATAAAAAATGTGTTCGCGCCGTATATATTAACCTGCAACCTCTTGATTAATCTAATTCCGGCACAATTCAAAATTTAATTTGTTCGTAAAAATCAGATTCTTACAAATCTGACTCTTGCAAATTGTAAAACTTGCATGCATTCATATAAATGCGTGTCTTAATTCAGGCTTAATTACTTAGCGTCCTTAGGTCTCTTAGCACCGTACTTAGAACGAGCCTGTCTTCTCTTTGCAACACCTGCTGTATCAAGTGTTCCTCTGATGATGTGGTATCTTGTACCTGGTAAATCCTTTACTCTTCCACCTCTTATAAGAACAACGCTGTGTTCCTGAAGATTGTGTCCCTCACCTGGGATGTAAGATGTTACCTCGATACCATTAGAAAGACGTACTCTGGCAATCTTTCTAAGAGCTGAGTTAGGCTTCTTAGGTGTAGCAGTCTTAACAGCTGTACAAACACCTCTCTTCTGTGGAGAAGAGATATCTGTTGCCTTCTTCTGAAGTGAGTTGTAACCCTTCTGAAGAGCTGGTGCTGTAGACTTCTTTACTGCAGTCTTTCTTCCCTGTTTTACTAACTGGTTAAATGTTGGCATTCCGTTTTCACCTCCCGAAATTAGAATAATGAATGGTTGCATCTTAGTATCAACTAAGAAAATGTTTTGTCACCAAAACAGCGCAAAAATAGTACTTGCCTATTCGCACGCTTTATTAGTATATATATTTGCAAATTCAGTGTCAAGCATTTTTTCAAAAAAAGACAAAAGCGTGCCAGATTTTATCAATCTGACACGCCATAAGTTTCTATAAAGAATTAATCTTCCTGTGTGAAAACAAGCTCGTCTTCACCAGACTCATCTTCATCTTCTTCAATGTAGTTATCTGTAGAACTGATCTTGATATCCTGATAACGCTTCATACCTGTACCGGCAGGGATAAGCTTACCAATAATAACATTCTCTTTAAGACCAATAAGTGGATCAATCTTTCCGTTAATAGCTGCATCTGTAAGAACCTTAGTTGTCTCCTGGAATGAGGCAGCTGACATAAATGATGTAGAAGCAAGTGAAGCCTTAGTAATACCAAGGATAATCGGAGTACCTGTAGCAGGTGTCTTTCCTTCTTCCTCAAGTCTCTCATTAACTTCCTGGAACTCAATTGTATCAACCTGTGATCCTGGAAGGAACTTAGAATCTCCAGCTTCATCAACAACTATCTTCTTAAGCATCTGACGAACGATAAGCTCAATATGCTTATCATTGATATCAACACCCTGGATACGGTAAACCTTCTGAACTTCACGAAGGAGATAATCCTGAACAGCTCTTACACCAAGAATTCTTACGATATCATGTGGATTCTCAGAACCCTCTGTGATTTCCTCACCCTTAGCAACAACCTGTCCTTCAACAACCTTTTCTCTTGTATCCTTAGATAATGGATAAGCCTTTGAATTACCTTCATCATCAGTTATAACGATTTCAGTCTTCTTCTCAGTCTTAACAATACTTACAGTTCCGCCAAACTCAGCAAGTACAGCAAGCATCTTAGGCTTTCTTGCCTCGAAAAGCTCTTCTACTCTAGGAAGACCCTGAGTAATGTTATCACCGGCAACACCACCTGTATGGAATGTTCTCATAGTAAGCTGTGTACCAGGCTCACCGATTGACTGAGCTGCGATAATACCAACAGCTTCACCAACCTGAACAGTCTGACCAGTTGCCATGTTAGTTCCATAACATTTAGCGCATACACCAATGTGTGAACGACAAGTAAGGATTGTTCTAATCTTAACCTTATCAACACCAGTCTTAATAATAGCTTCTGCTCTCTTAGGAGTTACAAGATGGTTAGCTTCAACAATAACCTCGCCTGTAGCCGGGTCAACAATATCCTCAGCTAAGTATCTTCCTGTAATACGCTCCTGTAATGGCTCAAGGATATCTTCCTTGGCATCACTTGAGTTAGTAGCTCTGTTATTAACAAATGAGTAAACATACATACCAGGTATCTGCTTACCTGCGCTACAATCTGTCTCTCTGATAATAAGATCCTGAGAAACATCAACAAGTCTTCTTGTAAGGTATCCTGAATCGGCTGTACGAAGGGCTGTATCTGAAAGTCCTTTACGGGCACCGTGAGCTGAAATAAAGTATTCCAGAACATCAAGACCTTCACGGAAGTTTGACTTGATAGGAAGTTCGATAGTGTTACCTGATGTATCAGCCATCAAACCACGCATACCTGCTAACTGCTTAATCTGCTGGTTAGAACCACGGGCACCTGAGTCAGCCATCATGAAGATGTTGTTATATTTATCAAGACCCTGAAGAAGGGCATCCTTAATCTTATCATCAGTCTCCTGCCATACGCGGATAACATTCTTATGTCTTTCCTCGTCAGTAGCCTGACCTCTGTTATATTTAACAGTAATCTGTTCAACTTTCTTTTCTGCCTCAGCAAGAAGCTGCTTCTTAACTGGTGGCACTGTCATCTCAGAAATAGAAACAGTCATGGCAGCTCTGGTAGAGTACTTATAACCCATAGCCTTGATATCATCAAGAACCTCTGCAGTTGTTGTAGTACCATGAGTATTGATAACATGCTGTAAAATATCTTTAAGCTGCTTCTTTCCTACATGGAAATCAACTTCTGGAAGTAATAAATTCTCTTCCTTGCTTCTGTCAACATATCCTAAATCCTGAGGGAGAATCTCATTAAATATAAGTCTTCCAAGTGTAGACTCAATATTACCTGAAAGCTCTTCTCCGTTAACATTCTTAGTTACATGAACCATAATCTTGGCATGTAATGTAATTACACCGTTCTCATAAGCAAGAACTGCTTCATTAATGCTCTTAAAAATCTTACCCTCGCCCTTTGCGCCTGGTCTTTCCTGTGTGAGATAGTAAATACCAAGTACCATATCCTGTGAAGGAACAGCAACAGGACCACCATCAGATGGCTTAAGAAGGTTGTTAGGTGAAAGAAGCATAAATCTACACTCAGCCTGAGCCTCAACAGAAAGCGGAAGATGGACAGCCATCTGGTCACCATCGAAATCGGCATTGAACGCTGTACATACAAGTGGATGAAGCTTAATAGCCTTACCTTCTACAAGGATTGGCTCGAAAGCCTGAATACCAAGTCTGTGAAGTGTAGGAGCACGGTTAAGCATAACTGGATGCTCTTTAATAACGTCTTCAAGTACATCCCATACTTCTGGCTCAAGATGTTCTACGCTCTTCTTAGCTTTCTTAATATTATCTGCAAGATTACGTCTTACAAGCTCTCTCATAACAAATGGCTTGAATAACTCAATAGCCATCTCTTTAGGAAGACCACACTGGTAAATCTTAAGTTCTGGTCCTACTACGATAACTGAACGTCCTGAGTAGTCAACTCGCTTACCAAGAAGGTTCTGTCTGAAACGTCCCTGCTTACCCTTTAATAAATCTGATAAAGACTTAAGTGCTCTGTTACCAGGACCTGTTACTGGACGACCATTTCTACGTCCATTATCGATAAGAGCATCAACAGCTTCCTGAAGCATTCTCTTCTCGTTACGTACAATAATTTCAGGAGCTCCAAGCTCAAGAAGTCTTGCAAGTCTGTTATTTCTGTTAATAATTCTTCTGTAAAGATCATTAAGATCTGAAGTTGCAAAACGTCCACCATCAAGCTGAACCATAGGTCTTAAATCTGGTGGAATTACAGGGATTTCTGTAAGAATCATCCACTCAGGCTTAGTTCCTGCATTCTTAAATGCTTCAACAACTTCAATTCTCTTTATAAGTCTGGCAGCCTTCTGAGAAGTAGTGTTAGCAAGTTCTTCCTTAAGTCTTACTTCTTCTTCTTCAAGGTTAACCATCTGGAGGAGCTCGAGGATTGCCTCAGCTCCCATACCAACACGGAAAGCCTTGCTTCCGTACTGCTCACAGAGTTCTCTGTATTCAGTCTCTGAAAGAATCTTCTTGAAAGGAATATCTGTTTCACCTGGATCAATTACAATATATGAAGCAAAATATAATACCTTTTCAAGGTTCTTAGGACCAATATCAAGAATGAGATCCATGCGGCTAGGAATACCCTTGAAGTACCAGATGTGAGATACTGGTGCAGCAAGATGGATATGACCCATACGGTCTCTTCTTACGCTGGCCTTAGTAACCTCAACACCACATTTATCGCAGACAATACCCTTGTCCTTAATCTTCTTATACTTACCGCAGTGGCACTCCCAGTCCTTGCTAGGACCAAATATTCTTTCGCAGAAAAGTCCGTCCTTTTCTGGCTTAAGTGTTCTATAGTTAATTGTTTCAGGTTTGGTAACCTCACCATGAGACCACTCCAAAATATTCTCAGGAGAAGCAAGCTTAATCTGAATCTTATCAAATTTCATTGACTTATTTGATTTAATTTCTTCTGCCATTATAGTGCTCCCTTCTAATTAATATTCATCTGAATTGCCATCGCCGTAATCGTCATCAAAATCATCGGCCATATCAAAATCAGCTTCATCATCTGAATCTACAGCATCTTCTGTTCCATCTTCATTAAGAGTAACTGTTGACATACCGCCAGCCTTGTACTCTGCCTCTTCCTCTCTGCTGTTTCTTCTGTATCCATTACCTTCATCAAGAACCTTCTTGAAATCAGTAACTTCATATTCAGAACTCTCAAGAAGTCTGACTTCATTGTTGTCCTGATCAAGAACTCTAACATCAAGTGCGAGTGACTGAAGTTCCTTAAGAAGAACCTTGAATGATTCTGGAACTCCTGGTTCAGGAATATTCTCACCCTTAATAATAGCTTCGTAAGTCTTAACTCGTCCTACAACATCATCAGACTTAACAGTAAGGATTTCCTGAAGAGTATAAGCAGCACCATAAGCCTCAAGCGCCCAAACTTCCATCTCTCCGAATCTCTGTCCACCGAACTGAGCCTTACCACCAAGTGGCTGCTGAGTTACAAGTGAGTAAGGACCAGTTGAACGTGCATGAATCTTATCATCAACAAGATGATGAAGCTTTAAGTAATGCATGAATCCGATAGTTACAGGGCTGTCGAAGTACTCACCTGTTCTACCATCTCTAAGTCTTACTTTACCATCACGGCCGATTGGAACACCCTTCCACTCAGCTCTGTGATCCCTGTGTTCTGAAAGGTAATCAAATACCTCTTTATTAAGAACATCTTTATACTGTGCTGTAAATGTAACCATATCCTCAGGATATTCTTCGCCATTCTTCTCAGCCTCAGCCTTCTGGGCTGCAAGCTCTTCATCATCGAATGGATGGTTAGCATAAGCATTTGCCATATCAAGAGTATCCATAATATCATTCTCATCTGCACCATCGAATACTGGTGTAGAAATGTTAAATCCAAGTACCTTGGCAGCAAGACTCAAATGAATCTCAAGGACCTGTCCAATGTTCATTCGTGAAGGAACGCCCAGTGGGTTAAGTACGATATCAAGAGGACGGCCATTAGGAAGGAATGGCATATCTTCAACAGGAAGTACTCTTGAAACGACACCCTTGTTACCATGACGACCAGCCATCTTATCACCAACGCCAATCTTTCTCTTCTGTGCAATATATATACGAACAGACTTGTTAACTCCTGGTGAGAGTTCATCTCCGTTCTCTCTTGTAAATGTCTTAACAGCAACGACGATACCATAAGCACCATGAGGTACCTTAAGTGAAGTATCTCTTACTTCTCTTGCTTTCTCACCAAAGATAGCTCTAAGAAGTCTCTCTTCAGCAGTAAGCTCTGTCTCTCCCTTAGGAGTAACCTTTCCAACAAGAATATCTCCGGCTCTTACCTCAGCACCAACGCGGATAATACCATTCTCATCAAGATCCTTTACAGCGTCTGAACCTGTTGAAGGAAGATCTCTTGTAATCTCTTCAGGTCCTAACTTAGTATCTCTTGCTTCTGTCTCATATTCTTCAATATGAATAGATGTATACACATCATCTCTTACGAGACGCTCACTAAGAAGTACAGCATCCTCGTAGTTATAACCTTCCCAAGTCATGAAACCGATAAGAGGGTTCTTACCGAGAGCAATCTCACCATTAGATGTAGATGGACCATCAGCAATAACATCTCCTGCCTTAACCTCATCACCCTTGAAAACAATAGGTCTCTGGTTATAGCAGTTACTCTGGTTACTTCTTGAGAACTTAGTAAGCTTGTATTCGCGCGCCTTGCCATCCTTTTCTCTGATAACAATCTTGTTAGATTCAGAAGAAAGAACAACACCATCAGCCTCTGCAACTACACATACGCCTGAGTCAACAGCAGTCTTATTCTCAATACCAGTTCCGATAACAGGAGCTTCTGTCATAAGAAGAGGTACGGCCTGACGCTGCATGTTAGAACCCATGAGGGCACGTGTACAGTCATCATTCTGAAGGAATGGAATCATTGATGTAGCAACTGAGAATACCATCTTAGGAGATACATCCATAAGATCAATCTGGCTCTTATCGAACTGAGAAGTTTCTTCTCTGTAACGTCCAGATACAGTATTTCTTACGAAATAACCATTCTCATCAATCTCAGCATTAGCCTGTGCTACATGGAAATCATCTTCCTCATCAGCTGTGAAGTAACGCACTTCATCAGTAACTCTTGGATTCTTAGGATCAGACTTATCTACAATACGATAAGGAGCTTCAACGAATCCATATTCATTAATTCTTGCATAAGATGCAAGAGAGTTAATAAGACCAATGTTAGGTCCTTCAGGAGTCTCGATAGGACACATTCTACCATAATGAGTATAGTGTACATCTCGAACCTCGAAACCTGCACGATCTCTTGAAAGACCACCAGGACCAAGGGCTGAAAGACGTCTCTTATGAGTAATCTCACTAAGAGGGTTATTCTGATCCATGAACTGTGACAACTGCGAACTTCCGAAGAATTCCTTAATAGCAGCTGTTACAGGCTTAATATTAATAAGTGACTGTGGAGATATTCCGCTAAGATCCTGTGTAGACATTCTCTCACGGACCACTCTTTCCATTCTTGAGATACCAATTCTGAACTGGTTCTGAAGAAGTTCTCCTACAGCTCTGATACGTCTGTTTCCAAGGTGATCGATATCATCCTTTGTACCAACACCATATTCAAGGTGCATATTATAATTAATAGAAGCAAGAATATCTTCTACTGTAATATGCTTAGGAATAAGGTCAGCAATATTCTTAGTAATAGCTTCCTTAATATCCTCTAAAGACTCATTCTCAGCAAGAATCTGTGCAAGAACAGGATAGTATACATACTCTGTTACACCAAGCTCCTTAGCTTCTTCTTCGCTGATATCAACCCATTTGGTAATATCAACCGCACGGTTAGAAAGAATCTTAACAACTCTGTCAGATACTGTACCATCAGCAGCCTTAACTTCTACAGTAATGAATACTGAAGGAACAGCTGCATCCTGGATAGCCTGTGCTGATTCTCTTGTAAGCTTCTCACCTGCTGTTGCAATAACAGTTCCGTTTTCATCAACAACATCCTCAGCAAGAACCTGTCCTGTAATTCTGCTCTTGAAAGAAAGCTTCTTATTAAACTTATATCTTCCTACATGTGCAAGATCATATCTTCTTGGGTCAAAGAACATACCTGAAATAAGTGCTTCAGCACTCTCTACAGATAATGGTTCTCCTGGTCTTAACTTCTTATAAAGTTCAAGAATACCTTCCTGATAGTTAGTAGAAGTATCCTTCTCCATAGTAGCAAGAAGCTTAGGTTCCTCGCCAAAAATATCAAGAATCTCCGCATTAGTACCAAATCCTAATGCTCTGATAAGAACAGTAATAGGAACCTTCTTATTACGGTCAACCTTAACGTAGAATATATCATTAGCATCTGTTTCATACTCTAACCATGCACCTCTGTTAGGAATTACCTGACAGCTGTACAAGAAAATCTTACCATACTTATCTTTCTGTATATCATAATAAATACCAGGTGAACGTACCAACTGGCTGACAATAACTCGTTCAGCACCATTAATTACAAATGTACCTGTCTTAGTCATTAATGGCAGGTCTCCCATGAAAATCTCATGCTCGCTGATGCTTTCTGTCTCTTTGTTATGAAGTCTTACTGTAACCTTAAGAGGCGCTGCATATGTAGCATCTCTTTCTTTACACTCTTCAATTGAATACTTAACTTCGTCTTCACATAACGCAAAATCTACGAATTCCAGACTTAATCTTCCATTATAGTCTGCAATTGGAGATATGTCATCAAAGACCTCTTTCAAGCCTTCATTCAAAAACCACTGGTAAGAATCCTTCTGCACCTCAATAAGGTTAGGCATCTCAAGAACTTCTTTCTGTCTTGAGAAACTCATACGCATTGCCTTGCCCGACGTTATTGGGCGTAATCTGTTTTTCTCCATTGACGTTTCACCCCTTAGTTTTCTTCACATTAATATATTACATTATCAGTAAATGTGCAAAGAATAAGCACAATTTACCACAATAGTGCATTGTCCATAATACATCAAAGATATATATATGTCAAGGGATTTTTGAAAATTTCCATGAATATTCAGAATTGTATAAAGATAATAGTGTTTCTGCCATAGCTGGCATAATAAAATAAAGATGTGATTTATAGAAAAAAGAAAAGACAGGAGCCGTGAAGGCCCGCTGTCTTTCTTATTATATTCATTAGAACAATCAAGTGAATTACTTAAGAGTAACCTTAGCTCCAACTTCTTCAAGCTTCTTCTTGATTTCCTCAGCCTCTTCCTTAGAAGCCTGCTCCTTAACAACCTTAGGTGCGCCATCAACAACGTCCTTAGCTTCCTTTAATCCAAGACCTGTGATTTCACGAACAACCTTGATAACCTTAACCTTCTGATCTCCAGCTTCTGTAAGCTCTACATCAAATTCTGTCTTCTCCTCAGCTGCTGCTGCGCCAGCACCTGCTGCTGCAACTACAACGCCTGCTGCTGCAGATACGCCGAATTCTTCTTCACAAGCCTTAACTAAATCGTTAAGCTCTAATACTGATAAACCTTTAATAACTTCAATGATTTCCTGTGTTGTCATTATTATAATCTCCTTTTTAATATTATTCTAAAATCGAAAGAGCATCTATGCTGCTTTCATAGTTAATTCAGTGTTAAACTAATTAAGCAACTTCCTCGTTCTTCTCAGCAATCTGCTTAATAACACGAGCAAAGTTTGTAATAGGTGACTGGATACTTCCAAGTAACTTTGAAAGAAGTTCCTCTCTTGAAGGGATAGTAGCGATTGTAGCGATACCTGCTGCATCGTAGAATGTTCCTTCAACAACGCCACACTTTAACTCAAGAGCATTAGCTGTCTTAGCAAAGTTAGCTAAGATTCTTGCAGGTGCTGTAGCATCTGTCTTGCAGAATGCAATAGCATTAGTTCCTTCAAGAGCATCAGTAATTGGCTCGAACTCTGTTCCAGCAACAACTCTCTTTACTAAAGTGTTCTTATAAACCTTATAAACCACACCAGCTTCTCTTAACTGCTTACGAAGCTGTGTATCCTGTTCTACTGTAAGACCGCTGTAGTTAACTACAACAACGCCCTGAGCGCCATCAAAGTTATCTTTAATCTCATCAATAGTAGATGTCTTAAGGCCTACATTCTTTAAAATAGCCATGAATAATTACCTCCTGTTAGATTCTTGCTTCATATAGAAGCGATTTTGCCTAAGTGAAGATTATTCGTCTATAGTTTCCCTACAAACAAAACCCTCTCTGCCAGCGACAGAGAGGGAATAATTAATCAAATCCTTAAATCCTCGGTAGGCGTGTTACCTTTAACCATCATCAGTAATACTGAATCCGGACCTGCTGTCTACGGCAAAATATTATGTTAACAGCAAAATGCTGCTCACAAGCTGATAGTATACTATCAAAATATATTAATGTCAACCGTTTTTAATCAAAAATCTGATTAACCCACATACTTGGCTGTGCTTAACTTAACACCAGGTCCCATAGTAGAAGTGAGAACTACACTTCTAAGATAAGCTCCCTTAAGTGAAGATGGCTTAGCCTTAACGATTGCATCCATAATAGCCTGGAAGTTGTCTGATAACTGCTCCTCTGTGAATGAAGCCTTACCAATTGGCACGTGAATGATATTAGTCTTGTCAAGTCTGTACTCAATCTTACCAGCCTTGATATCATTAACAGCTTTTGTTACATCCATAGTAACTGTACCAGCCTTAGGGTTTGGCATTAATCCCTTAGGACCAAGTACACGACCAAGACGACCAACAACACCCATCATATCTGGAGTTGCAACAACAACGTCGAACTCGAACCAGTTATCGTTCTGGATCTTAGGAATAAGCTCCTCGCCACCAACGAAATCTGCTCCAGCTGCAAGAGCCTCATCAGCCTTAGCACCCTTAGCAAATACTAATACACGTACAGTCTTACCTGTTCCGTGTGGAAGAACAACAGCTCCTCTGATCTGCTGCTCAGCGTGACGTCCATCACAACCTGTTCTGATATGTGCTTCGATTGTCTCGTCGAATTTAGCAGTAGCGTTCTTCTTTACTAATGAGATAGCGTCTGCTGCTTCATATAATGTCTGGCGGTCAATATTCTTGGCTGCCTCAACGTATTTCTTTCCTCTTTTCATTATAAACCTCCTAGTGGTAATATCGGAAGGATTCTATCTTTCCTCCCACAATAATCATGAATCAAATGTAGATTAGTCTTCTACAACGATACCCATACTCTTAGCTGTTCCTTCGATCATAGAAGTAGCTGCTTCGATAGATGCAGCGTTAAGATCTGGCATCTTAAGCTCAGCGATCTTCTGAACTTCTGCTCTCTTAATAGTAGCAACCTTAGTCTTGTTAGGTACGCCTGATCCTGACTTAATGTTGCAAGCCTTCTTAAGAAGTACTGCTGCAGGTGGAGTCTTTGTAATAAAGCTGAAGCTTCTATCAGCATAAACTGTAATAACTACAGGTATGATAAGATCTCCCTGATCTGCTGTCTTAGCATTGAACTGCTTTGTGAATTCTACGATGTTAACACCGTGCTGACCAAGTGCTGGACCAACTGGTGGAGCTGGTGTAGCCTTGCCGGCAGGAATCTGTAATTTAATATATCCTGTTACTTTCTTTGCCATTTTGGCACCTCCTAAAAATAAATGTGGTAATTGGCGACCATCATAATATTACCCGCTATCCATCTCCCAAGAATCACCTTTAGTTGATTCTTGCAAATGAATTAGCGAAGCTAATTCATTTTGGTCTCCCACGTCCCAGGATCGGGACTGCTTCTTACAATAACTTCACATCTGTGAAATCAATCTCGACCGGTGTTTCACGACCGAACATCTCAACATTAATTGTAAGGCACTGCTTGCCCTCATTAATATTGGTAATCTCACCAACTGTATCTTCCCATGCACCAGAGAGGATCATAACCTTATCGCCGACCTTGCCAGCGAACTGGATAACAGGCTTAACTTCCTGTTCTTCCTCAAGGCTTATGCCGAGATTCTTAATTTCTGTTGGTGTAAGTGGTACTGGCTTTGATCCAGGACCAACAAATCCTGTAACACCTCTTGTGTTTCTGACAACATACCAACTATCGTCGTTCATTACCATCTTCACAAGAACGTATCCAGGAAACATTTTCTTCTGAGCAGCTTTCTTAGAGCCATCCTTAATCTCCACTACTGTTTCAAGTGGAACGATAACTTCAAGAATCTGATCGTGAAGATTTCTGTTTTCAACTGTCTTCTCAATGTTAGCCTTCACCTTGTTCTCATAACCTGAGTAAGTGTGAACTACATACCATTTTGCGTCATCCATACAATCACCTATTCCTTATTTTACAATGAACTCAATTCCAAAGCGGACAATTAAATCCACAACTGCAATGATTACACCTAATAATACGGACACAGCCAATACAGCTACGGTTTCCTTAGTAAGCGACTGACGGTCTGGCCAAATAATTTTTGAAAATTCAGCTTTCAAACCTTTGAACCAGTTCTTTTTCTGCTTCTTAGCTTTTACAGTATCACCCATGAAATACTCCTCACTGTACTAATTACTTTGTTTCCTTGTGTAATGTGTGTGATTTACAGAACTTACAATACTTCTTTGTTTCCATTCTGTCTGGATGAGCTTTCTTTTCCTTAGTCATGTTGTAATTGCGCTGTTTACACTCAGTACATGCCAATGTTATCTTTACTCGCACAACTTCCACCTCCAATTATTATTTTTGTAGGTGTTAAAACACCAATTGGTTTCTTTGCCCGCCTAATCAATGTTGGGTTGTTGAAATTCAGGCACGCAAAAAAGACCGCTTCCATAGCCGTTCTAATATAGCACAGTACATTCCAACTCGTCAACAACTTTTTTAAAGAAAATATAGTGACAAAAAATGAACTTCATATTATAATATTTGTACAAAAACATACGATATATATAAGGAAATGGATTTCCTTACATTTTCTACCGATTATTACAGACAAGGAGGTGACTGTTATGATCAGCAGCGTGTACAGCTATTATCTTGCCCAGTATGGACATAAGACTAACTCAAAGTACGATACACACACTAAAGCACAATTAAAGAATACATATGGCAGAGTTCTGAAATCTAACAGTCAGACTCCTACATATAAGACAGATATGTCAGAGGCTGCGCAGAAATATGCAATCGACCTTAAAGAGAATGCCAGAGAATTAAGTAACATTGCCAATGAGCTTTCAGGAAGCGACGGTCACGGCATGGTATTTAAGAAATCAGCAGTGTCAGACAATCCTGATGCGGTAACAGCCACATTTATAGGCAACAGCTCATCTGCCGATGATACAAGCCTTGATATAGAAGTCCGCCAGCTTGCAACAAGCCAGATTAATACCGGACATTACCTGCAGCCTAACAGCCGCACAGTTAAGCCAGGAGATTATTCATTTGATTTGAACATCAATAATCTGACCTATGAATTCCAGTTTAATGTAGATGAGGAAGAGAGCAATTCTGACATACAGAACAAGCTTGCCAGACTTATTAACCGTTCCAATATCGGACTTAATGCTTCTGTAAGTGAAGACAACCTCGGCAATACTGCGCTGAACATTGAATCAGACATGACAGGTGTAAGTGTAATCAAGCCTACAATATTTAACATCAGACCTAATAACGATATTCAGACAGACAATCCTGATTTCGTGGAAGGTTTTGATGAGCCTACTATGGAGAAGAACACTAACTTCATTGAAACATATGGTCTTGACCGTGTAACACAGTATCCTAGCAATGCAATCTTTTCTGTCAATGGAGAAGAACGCTCATCTGCTTCGAATGACATAACAATTAACAAAACATTTGCAATATCATTTCATAATACTACCGACAAGCCGGCAACCATCAGTCTTAAAGATGATGCTGATTCAATCACAGAAAGTATTACAGAACTTGTTTCCGGCTACAACAGGCTTGTTTCCATTGCCGCAGATAAAGAGAACGATAAGTTTGAGGGCAACGCCAAGTTAAAGAAAGAATTTTCAAGAATAATGAAGGCTTACCAGCCACAGCTCGAACGCAATGGACTTACAGTAAGTGATGAGGGATCACTTGAAGTTAATAAGGTGGTTATTCAGAAAGCTGCTTCTGACGGCACACTTTCCGATGTATTTAACGCTTTGGATTCATTCAAGAAATCAATCCAAAGAAAGGCTGATGATATCTCCATCAACCCTATGAACTATGTAAACAATAAGATTGTCGCTTATAAGAATCCGTATAAGCCTGTGAATGACCCTTATAATCTTTCTGCATACTCAGGTATGATGTTCAATGGCTATATCTAACTACCATAATATAAAATAAGGCATCCGTCTGGTTCATGTAATACATAAACCGGCGGATGCCTTTATGTTTCTTATTATTCATTAATCAGTCTGCTTCCTGCATCATGTAACTGCTTAACAAATGTACTAAGCCTTACAAGTGCTTTAGAAACAGCCACATCATCATCAGCCTTTACAGCCTCCGAAAGCTCCTTAACGCCAGAATTAGCTTCTGCCTCGTCAACTGCCCCAGCCTCAATAATATCCTTAGTTCCATTATATACTTCAAAAAGCCAGTTAAGCCCTTCAATAATAACATTCACCGCATCATGAGTCTCTGGAAAAGGAACTCCTGCAAGTTCATCTGAGACTTTCTCTATTGCTCCAATAAGCTTCTCACTGTAAGGAACAGCTTCCTTAAGTACATCTATCTGCTGCTGTCTGTAATCATCCATGATTCTAATCACCTTTCTTTATGAACTTATAGAATATATATCGGATGGATTGGTGGAAAGTTAATATCAATCACCAATAAGCTCACATACAGCTTCCTCATCAACCGTGCCATCAGAATTTCTTGGCAAAGGTTCTTTTCTTAACACAATCTTCTGAATCTCCCAGCGGTAGCCCTTCTTCTCATTATACTTATCAATACGGCGTTTAAATATATCTTCTGATGCACTCTTATCAATAGGCACAATAACCGCCGTAAGCCTGTTATTGTAAAATGTTATAAATCCTTCTGCAACTCCATTAATAGCTGTAATCTGTTCATTAGTTCTTACACGGCTTATCTTCTCACCTGTAGGCAGCAGAATAATATCCGGATTACGCTGCAACAGAACAAGTCTGCCGACATTGTTAATCCTTCCGTAATCACCTGTATGATACACACCGTCTTTTAATACATTTTCAGTAAACTCCCCGTCATTATAATAACCTTTCATGACACATGGTCCACTTACAATAATCTCTCCATCATCAGCAATAGATACTGCATTATTATCAAAAAGAGTATACGAACCATCGTAAAGCTCATTAACCCCTACACAACCCGACGTCTCTGTCATTCCATATATATTATAAACCTTCAAATCACTGTCACAGAGATTCTCAAAAAGTCTGAACGGGCAGCTTGCACCACCTATGATAATAGTATTGAGTTCTTTATTAAACCCACTTATAGCTCGCTGATAGTCAATCATAGAAGGAGTACCTATAAGAATAGTTGGATTATAATAATAAGTATCTGCATCAACATGTCTTAAGCCTCTGCCTATACACACCATAGCACCATTATACAGAGGCCATATGAGGCTGTATATAAATCCAAATTCATTATGAAGCGGAATCTGTGCAAGCACAATATCATCACTTGTACATTCAACCCTGCTGTTTATCGCCATAACCGCATTAAGAATATTATCAACAGACAGAACAACCGGCTTATCACATTCATTAGCTGTAGCCGTAAACATGATAATATCGCCCTCCTGCGTATTCTCATCATATATAAGTCCGTCAACATTATCCTTCTCAGCACTTGATATGATAATAGAATTCTCATCAGAGAGAATATACTGGTTAGTAGATGTCAGTGTATAATTAACTTCCGTCTTCTTAAGAAGGTCAACCCTCGAATCATGAGGAAGGAAGAAATCAACAAGTGCAAGCTCCTTTCCCGCAACAATCGTTCCAAACATATTAACGATCCATCTATATGAAGCCGGCCCGAATATTGCAATTCTCTTTCCTTCAAATTTCTGAAAATGTAATGCCTTCTTAGTCACATCATCAAAAAGCTTCTCATAAGTGACCTTCATCGTATCATAAACGACAGCCACAGCGTCCGGGCGGCTTTCCGCATTAGTCTTTAACATATTATAAAATGTATTCTTATCTGTCATTGTTTTTCCATCCTTTATAATAATCATCACATGTAATATAGTATTACATTTTCTTAAAATTATCTGCTATCTGAATCAGTTCATTCTCCGTTACATTACATTTTAATAATTGTACAAGAAGCTGATAAAACTCCTTCATGCTCGTTGCAACATACGGATTGTCAAAACAATCAGGCATGCACTCCAGCACCTCCTGTTTCAAGCTGCAAAACATATCATATGGTGGTTTCTGAAATCTTAAACATATGACCTTGACTGTTCCCAGATACCAGGTAAACAGCAAATCCAGCTCCAGCTCATCATGATATAAGCCGAAACATCCTCTTGCATTAAGTTCCTCAAACAGCATCCTGTTAACACTCATTATATCCTTATGATATCCAACATCCTTTAATAAAACTGTAGACTTTGGATTAACAAAATAATGATAAAATACAGAATCAACAAATGCAATCTTTACCGCGTACAAATGCAACAAAGTTCCATAATATATATCTTCATATGCAAATCCTTCAGGAAACGAAATATTATTATCAGAAAGCAATGAGTGCCTGATAATCTTATCCCACACAGCATAACTCATGGGATTGGCTACTATGAATTCCTTTCTCTTAACTTCAGAATCAATATTCATAACATCAATTCTGCCCGTACCAGCTTTCGACTTGTCATAATCATTGCCGTGATCCCTTATACTTTTGCACACAACAACATCCATCTTGCCATTCTCTGCTGCCTCAAGCATCTTTTCAAACATCTCAGGCTCGGTCCAGTCATCACTGTCTGCATATCCTATATATTCACCACTTGCATACGTCAACCCGATATTTCTCGCACGTCCCATCTTACCATTAACATCACAATGAACTGTAATAATAATTTTAGGAAACCTGTTTTCCCAATCCTCAATATGTTTCCACGTATCATCAGTTGAAGCATCATCCACCAGAATTATCTCATATTGTGACTTATCAAGTGTCTGGCTTGTCAGCGATTCCACACACCGGTCAATATACTGTCCTACATTGTAGCATGGTACAATTACACTTAACTTCTTCACGTATATCCCCCTTTATAATTACCTGACACATATAATAATATAAAATTATAACATTTGACTTATGAATTGCCAATATCATTAATATATAATAAACTATATTACATAAAACATATATACAGCATACAGTGTTATGTGAAAGGGGATAAAATTCATAATGAAAATATTCATGTACAGATATGGAAGTCTGTGTGAACCAGATGTAATAGATGCTTTCAGACGCATTGGTCTTGAAGTTGATGAAGAAACTGCAGAAATATATAACAAAAATCTGATGCCATCGCAATGTTCTGCCATAGTTGCACCAAGACTTACAGGCAATAATTATTCATTTGTGTTCACAATCAATTTCTTCCCATGGCTGTCTGATATCTGCCAGATAACCGGACTGATATACATAAGTCTTATTGTCGACAGCCCTGTACTGGAACTGTATTCTAATGCACTATCCAATAATGTGAACAGAGTATTTCTATTTGACAGGTTGCTCTATAACGAATTCTGTCGCTATAATAATGGACATATTTTCCATATTCCTCTTGCCACAAACCTAATCCGCAGCAACAAGGTAATATCATCAGCAAGTAAGGATAAGTCAAGTCAATACAATAGCGACATTTCATTTATAGGTTCAACATATCAGGAAAAATGTCATTTCAACAATGCCGTCCTGTCTGACTATGACAAAGGCTTTGTTGATGGAATAATCAATTCACAGATATGGGTTTATGGTTATAACTTTATAGAAAATATACTTACTGATGAAACAGCAGAACGGCTTCTGTCATGCATACCATCACACTATGAATTCCCGCCAGGTTCAAGAACTGATGTCAAAGCGCTTGTTGCCCAGTACTATCTTAGTGTGAAGGTCGCCGAACAGGAAAGGCTGAGGCTTCTTGGAATGCTGTCAGACTCATTTCAAGTCAATATATATACAGGAAGTGACACAAGCAGCATGCCACACATTCACAACTGTGGTTTTGCAAGATCGCTTGATGAAATGCCTCTTATATTTAATTGCAGTAAAATCAACCTCAACATAACAGCCAAGTCCATCCGCTCCGGACTACCACTCAGAATATTTGATGTATTAGGGGCTGGAGGTTTTCTTATAACCAACTATCAGTCAGAGCTTCCTGAAATATTTAGTATCGGAAAAGATCTGGTTGCCTACGAAAGTCCCGAGCACTTAAAAGAGCTCTGTACATATTACCTGTGGCATGAAGATGAACGTCTCGAAATAGCCCATAATGGATATGAAACCATTGCAAAATACCACACATACGACATTCGTCTTCTGCAGATAATAGACAAAGCTTTCTCTTAATTAAAAACAATATTAAAAATCTCATTAAAGCGGACATCATATGTATGATGTTCCGCTATTTTTTCACTTCCACTTCTTGCTATAGCTTCCCTTTCGTCATCATGATCAAGGTAATACCTGCATTTGCAGATAAGATCCTCTTCTGACTCATACAATACCATGTCTTCTCCCGGAACGAAGAAATCAAAGAAATCTTCCTGATAATTAGACATAAGAAAACCTCCTGCTCCCATTATATCCATTCCTCTAAGCGGAATACCTGACTTGATACTTCTCAGAGTAATATTAAGATTAATCTTTGAATTTCTGAATACATACGGCATATCATCATAGTAATCTATAGGGCCACAGTTTTTAACACCTGCAAGTCCCGGAGTCGGATTAGGTGTATACAGATTAATCCTGTGCTGCTCTCCTAACTCCTTTCCAAGCAGTTTCATTATATCCATTCTTTCATCTGATGCCATCTTCCTCGCAAGAAAATAATCAGCATACAGATAAGAAACTGTTTCAACTCCGTCCTTACTTGATTCAACCGGATAGTTCTTAATCATATCCTTAAGAACCTCGCCGGATAACAGCTGTTCAAGAAAGAAATATCCATATACCTTTCTCTGTGCCTTCATTATCGCATCAAGATATCCTTTTGTGAAATCATTTATGCCCTCAAGTCTGTCGAAAAGGTTGTGTTTTTCATTATACATCGATCCAACAAACGCAATGTCTCCCTTAAATCTGTCAATATTATGTGAACAGCCTGTCTTATCAAGCATGCGTTTCATTCTGTCAGCATTAACCGCTAAAGGCGCATAATACACAGTATTAATGCCCGCCATCTTAAGTTCCGTATACTGTGTCTTGTCAAATATAAATACATAATTGCACGGATTGATAATAGTATATGAATACAGAAGAACCTGTGGACTATCATACACAAATGCTATATATGGCACATTTCTTTTCTTGCAGTTATTAGATATTACCGGACTGAAATTAAATGTAAACACACAGTCAAATGGCTCATTGTCAACCCCCTGTCCGAACTTATCATCAAATATTTTATCAAACTCAGGGCTTATTCTGTCCCTGTAAAGATTAGTTTCCACAACAACATATTTATGTCCGTTTTTTTCAAAACATTCTTTAATATCTTCCGTCCCGAAATTCTTATATTCAAATATAAGTATATTCATTGTCACAGTTCCTTTCTGATAACATCAAACATTTTCTTAATCTGATGTTCATATGTAAACATATCAAGTATTCTATCATGTCCATTAACAGCTATCTTCTTTCTTTCAACCTCATGTTCTATATAGTATACTGCCTTCTCACAACAATCTCCGGCATCAATATATGATACAAAATCTTTTCCCTCTGTCATATATTCATTCAGTTCAGGGCAGTAATTGGTAAGAAGAAATCCTCCTGCCCCCATTATATCCAACACTCTCAGTGGAATTCCTGTCCTAATATTCCTCAACGTAACATTTAGATTAATTGCAGAATTGGCAAACATGACCGGCATATCCCGCTCATAATCTATATATCCTCTCACTCTGACACTCCTCATATCACATCCTGATGACTGAGTATAAAGCGTCACATCACATACTTTGGACAACTCATTTAATATTTTAATTCTCTCCATTGATGAAATATTCTTCTTTAACATATTAAGAATCATATCTGTGTCCTTTACAAAGAATTCCTCTTCCTTTGAAAAGCTGACATACTTCTTAAGCCTGTCACACAGAGCATCGTCAAACATTTCCTCCAAAAGCTCACTTCCCGGCATTGTAAGCTGTGCAAGCTTAATTCCATTGATATATCCCTTTTCATAATCCGGAAGCCCTGCAACACTCTCAACAAAATCCGGCTCATTGTTATACAGATTTCCCATAAATGCAACGCCTTTATTAATAAGTGCAGGACTGACATTATCTGCGCATGCCCTTATCTGAGCGTCTGTTCTTCTCACATTAACAGCCAACGGCAGATGATATATATGCTTCACGCCTGACTTCCTGATTCTTTCAACCTCTGAAGAATCAAAATGAAACATAAAATTATAAGGATTATATATCATTTCAGAATACATAGTCATACATGGACTGTCGTATGTCCATGATACATATGGAATCTTATTTCTCAGCGCAATCTTAGATATAACAGGCATAAAATTACATGAAAATATAAAATCATATGGTTTTCCACAATTCCTGGCATTATTCAGTTCATTTTCAACAATATTAAGAAATTCAATGTCCTTAATATAGCTCTTAATCTCATATGGCAGCAGCTTAACCTCATGTCCGTAAGCTTTCATGGCATCACATATGTCGTTCTTAATAATCTCATTCCATGTATAATATAATATCTTCACGAATTTCTCCTTAAATGCAGTTTCTCATATAATCTGCTGCCATTTTCTCAAGTTCATCATCTGACAGGCCAGCACAGTCTATAAGCTTAAGACTTTCCATTTCTTCCCTTACCCCCGGATATCCGATATATGGATTATCCTTATAATCCGGAATATATTTTTTAACAACATTTATCATGTATCTTAACATAACAGCCGGCATCGGCATCCTTCTTGCTGCCATAAAATAAAATGTTTCTGCATAAAATGAATGTAAAAAATACAGATTAATCTCATCCCTGAATTCATCCATATATCCAGAATTACTCATTCTTGTATACACATCCTGCTGCACCTGCAGATGCTGTACCATTGTTGAAGGATTATTCATGTAAGAAAGCATTGTACCATTCTCATTATATCTATAGTAATATAACTGTGCCTGTGTTACAGCAACTCTGTCTGCATAGAACTTCAACGGATATGTAAAAAGCGGCTCTTCATATGCAACATTTTCTGCATAACGTACACCCGCCTCTGCTATCAGCCGGCTGCTGTATAACTTGGTTGTACATGACTCATTAAGTATAGATGAATCCAGAAGATACTTTTTTCTATCCTTTGCATAATCATATATCTTTACATCAACATTATCTATATGCCTGTTATAATCAGATGGCAACTGTTTCGTTTCCTTGTATCTGAACTGCACAATGTCACAGTTATTATTCATCATTATACCAGCAAGAATCTTATACATATCAGGATGTATCCAGTCATCCGAATCAACAAAGCTTATATAATTTCCTGTTGCATATGACATTCCTATATTCCTTGCCGTTCCCTGCCTTCCATTCTTATCACATAACACCAGCATTATATTATCAGAATACTTCTGTTCATAATATTTAAGAACATCTACTGTGTTGTCAGTAGACGCATCATCAACCAGAATTATCTCCAGATGTGACAATCCTATCGTCTGATTAACAATACTTTCAAGACATTCACCAACCATTCCAACAACATTATGACATGGTACAATTACCGATATCTTAACATCCGTCATATCATTTTTCATCTGCTATCTCCAACATATACTTTATTCTGTCGTCAAATCTGAACATTTCACAAACTTTCAGATATCCATTATGTGCAATCCTTTTCCTTAACTCTTCGTGTTCAAGATAAAACTGTACCTTAGCAATCATATCTTTCATATCCTCATACACCGCAACATCCTCTCCCGGAATGAAATATTCCATAAGCTCAGGCTGCATATTTGTAAGCACAAATCCGCCACACGCCATAATATCCAACACTCTCAGTGGAATTCCGGTCTGGATTGTGCATAAAGAAATATTAAGATTGATCTTACTGCTTCTAAACACAGCAGGCATCTTGTCATAGTAATCTGCGTATCCGCAAAACGAAGCCTTTTCAAGCCGTCCATCCATATCCATATCATTAGAATAAACATTTACTCTGCATCTGTCCGAAAGCAATGCAAGTGCTGTATACCTCTGTCTCCCCGTTGTTTCCTTGGCAAGTGTATACGATAATTCTCTTCCAGTCACCGAAAATCTGCCCTTACTTGCCTTTAAAAAGTCTGCATTAACCAACCCCAGCGTATCCGCTGTCAGCATCTCATCAATTATATAACCACCATTAATCTGTGACTGCGCTGCAATAATCCCCTCAAGATATCCTCTGCTATACAGACTCAGCCCCCTGCATAAATCCTGATATTCTGATTTATACAGCTGCCCAAGAAATGCAACATCACAATCATAAGTCCCTGTGTTTACTCCGGCAAAAACATCCGGATCAGCAGCCAGTGCAAGATGCCTTGCTCCTGTCACCCCATCTGCAAGATAATAATCCGCCTGTGCCCTGTCAAAGAAAAAAATATAATTGCATTTATTCTTAAGGGTATCAAGGCGTCTGATATGAAGAGGTGAATCATACACCCATGATACATACTTAACCGAACAATCATTGCATATATCAGATATTACCGGCATGAAATTGACCGAAATCACAACATCGTATATACCAGCTGTAATTCTTTTTTCGAATCTGTCTGCAAATTCATTATCACTATCCCAGTCTCTGGCACAATCATAATACACTTCATATTCTATATTTAATCTTTTGAGAGCATTCTCCATCCCTCTCTGCATAAATGCATTCCACTGATAAAATAATATCATATGTTCCCCCATCATCTATATATTAAAAAAGAGCCAAAGCTGCGACATTACCGCAGTTCTGGCTCCTGATTTCTTAATTATATTACTGTAAGAGTGAAAGAACTCCCTGTGTCTGCTGATTAGCCTGTGAAAGCATTGACTGTCCAGCCTGTGAAAGAATATTATTCTTGCTGTATTCAACCATCTCAGTAGCCATATCTGTATCACGGATACGAGACTCAGCAGCTGATGTATTCTCACTTGTTGTATCAAGGTTGTTAATTGTATGCTCAAGTCTGTTCTGAAGAGCACCAAGCTTAGAACGCTCCTGTGAAACAGTATTAATAGCAAGCTGGATAAGTGACATAGACTTACCTGCAGCTGAATTGCTACTTACACTTATGCTTGATGCCTTAATACCAATTGCTGAAGCCTTCATGCTGTTAATGCTTAAGCTGATAATCTGGCCTGAAAGAGCTCCAACCTGAAGACTCTTACCTGTAAAGTTACCATCAAGAAGGTTCATAGTATTGAACTGAGTTGTTGAATAAATTCTGTCTAACTCAGATGTCAGCTGTGAAATCTCTGACTGTATAGCCTCTCTGTCAGATGTAGTATTAGTATCATTAGCTGCCTGTGTTGCAAGCTCATTCATTCTCTGTAAAATAGAATGTGATTCATTAAGAGCACCTTCAGCTACCTGGATAAGAGATATACCATCTTCCGCATTAGAAGATGCCTTATCAAGACCTCTGATCTGGCTTCTCATCTTCTCTGAAATAGAAAGACCGGCTGCATCATCTGCTGCTCTGTTAATCTTATAACCTGATGATAACTTCTCTGTAGACTTAGAAAGGGCATTAGTAACTGTTCCCATCTGTCTGTTTGTGTTCATAGCTGATAGATTATGCTGTACTACCATAATAATTCCTCCTTGATATCAATAACTCCTTATAATCAATTTAAATATTGTTTATTTCTTATGTATTATTTATCGGAGGGAATATTAAATACTTAACCCCTTTTTAATAAAAAATCAAAAATATTTTTTAAGCGGCTAAAATATACTTCTTCACTATATTTTTCTACAGATTCATGACATATTTTTCTGTCACACAAAGGCATTTTCCCTTCATATATATTATCAAGAATTCCTGCAAGTCCTATAGCATCCTCATATTTAAAGAAATAGCCATTCATACCTTCTCTTACATAATCAGTAACCCCATCAACTGGCGTCGATATAACAGTCATGCCCATTGAAAGAGCTTCTGCCCCAGTAAGCATGAATCCTTCATACTCTGATGCAGCTATCATTACAGAAGCATCCTTACAACTCTCCCATGGATTATCCTGCCAGCCCATGAATTCAACCTGATTCTGCTGCCCAAGATACTTAACGATTTCTTTAAGTTCATCCTCTGACTCACCTGTTCCGACAATCTTAAGCTTCCACTTATGTCTTGCTCTGTATAAAGCCTCAAGTATAACATCAACTCTCTTAACATCCTGCAGCCTTCCCACATAACACATAGTATTGACACCTGGATCTTTCCCGACAAATGTCTGCATATGTACAGGGTTTCCCGTCAAATATGTTATTGCCTCCGGACATACCGCCTTAACCGACTCTTCATTACTCCTGCTTATGCACAGATGTGCATCAGCCTTTAACATCTCATTAATCCCGCCTAGCCCGGCTGCCTGATACTGCGATATATCACTGTGAACCCACGATAATATTATAAAATGCGTATCAAGTGCCCTTCTCACCGTATCTGCCACAACACACATAGCTGGCCAGTTCGTTGCCACACATATATCCGGTCTGCCATAGCTGTTTATAAATCCTGCATAATTTCTTGCAAAATGTGTAAGCTTTGAATTAATGTTATCATCCATACATTCGGCAAATGAATATGCTTTATTATATCCTTCAAGATATTTCATTCCCGGAGCCATATGAATAACTCTTATGTCATATTCATCACCCGGCAGCTTCCTTGTCCACGCCCGTATAACATTTTCAATTCCACCTGTTCTTCCACCAACCGGAGAAAGAATATCAATTGTTATCACTCTGACCTCCGTCTTATATTAACCATTAATCATTAATACACATAATCTTTACATAATCCTGTGACTTATCCCTCATAATTCGTGTTCCTTCCTGAATATCTGAGAGATTAAACTCATGTGTTATAAAACACTCTGGATGAATAGTCCCGGTTTTAAGCAGACTAATCACATAATTCCAGTCATCATCCATGTATCCAGTGTATGATGAATTCCATGTTCCACTTAACTTTAACTGCTTTCTTAATATCTTCCAGTAAATATCCTTTGGTATATCCATATCAGAATATGGATTTCCAACAAGTACAATATGCCCTGCCGGAGCGCACAGTTCTATAGCCTGATTAATTGTTTCATTTTTCCCTACGCATTCAAAAACATAATCAGCATTTATATCCTGCGGACTGTAATGTTCCTTATCTATACCAATCTTTGCCGCATATCTTTCCTGCGATTCCTTATTGCCATATACATATACATCATGAATTCCTGATGCTTTAAGAAGCATAACAAGCAGCATGCCAATAGTTCCTGCTCCAATAACACATACATTGGTTCCTTCTTTTATAGTGAACTGACGCATCGCATGTGCTGCTACTGCCATAGGCTCAAGCATCGCCGCCTGCCTGTAAGAAATATTCTCCGTAAGCTCAAGAAGATTCCACTCTGGTACCGCCACATACTCAGCAAGTCCGCCATTACAACGTGATCCCAGATAATTATAATTACTGCACATCTCATAACGCTTATCCTGACAGCATTTACATTTTCCACAAGGAATAAGTGGAAACACTCCTACTCTCTTTCCGTACCAGTCAGAATCTCCATTATATGTCTTAACAACTTTACCCGAGAATTCATGACCAATCACTATTGGATGAACGTGGGCTCCTGTCTTATATATTCTTGGAATATCTGAACCGCATATTCCTGCTGCCATCACTTTGACAATAACCCAGCCATCCTTTAGCTGGGGTTCTTCAATATCCTCATAGCGCATGTCATTAATGCCATATAACACCTGTGCCTTCATACCTGTTCTCCCATTATCCTCTGCTCAAACCTGTCATAATCAGACTTTGTTGTAATCTTATAATTACTCTCATCCCCCGGTATCATAACGATATCCATCCCTGCCATGACTGCCGGTTCACTTGACCCATTAATATTCATAATATCATCCGGCATAAGGCTTTCATTAGCCTGAATGTATGGCTTAAGTCTGAATAGCTCAGGTGCCTGTCCTGCATATACATTTTCTCTTCTGATTAAAGATGTAATAGTATTTCCATTATCACTATAATATACTGTATCCTTCATAGGCAGTACTGGAAGAACCCCATCATGTCCAGATAACGCTTCTATACACTTCTGGATTAATTCTCCTGTAAGAAACGGTCTTGCCGCATCATGTATCAGTACATTAACATCTTCCTCTCCATAAGCCCTGCTTATTGACATAAGCCCATTATATACAGATAACTGCCGGTTCTTTCCCGGAAGCGCATATCCTGCCAGCTTTCCAACCTTTTTAATATGATCCTGCCACACAACATCAGCCACAACCCATATACTGTCTATATATGCAGATTTATCAAGTGTTTCGAGACAATAATCAATCACCATCCTGCCACCACACATAAGATACTGCTTGGGTATATCCGCACCTAACCTGCTCCCTGTTCCTCCTGCCAATAATAATGCTACGTTCATAAATATGCCTTTCTATCCTAATAAAGCATTTGCAATGTCATTATATATGTAGTCTGATGCCTTGATTCCATTAATTCCTGCATAATCTAGTTCTTCCTCATACACGCGTTGTCTTATATCCTTTCTTGTATCATTGCCAGCCAGCACCACATCCTCAAGAAAAGTATCTATTCCATAATAATCAGTACCCTTAACTTTATAATGTGCATCAATTATTTTCTTTCCAAGCTCATTAAATCTCTGTTCTGGTCTTTCAAGAAATAACATAGGCTTTCCTGTATACAGATACTCTCCTACAAACGAAATAGAATCGTCTATCATTGCATCCGATGTATCAAACAATTCCAGATAGCTTCCCTCTTCCTGAACCCTTGCATTAGGCAGTCTGCGAAACTCATCAAGATACGCTTCATATTCATCAATTGATTTCATATATCCATGCTTAACCAGTCCATTCCTGAGATTCGGATGTGGCTTAAAAACAAATGAAATACTGTCCTTATACTTCTTAGCAAGATATATGTAAAAATACATGTTCTTGTCAAATGTAGAAAACGACAATACATTAGTATCCCCAACTGAAAAATGTGGTGCAATAATAACCTTCTTATACCCATTCGCATCTCTGTTTTCTGGTATTCCCCACATATTTCGTATATCTTTTTCTGTATAACTGTGTTCATCATAGAAGTAATCCATCTTAATATATCCACTATTACGGACATTCTTTCCGCCAAGTGCCTCATACCTGATAAACTCTTCATAATCTGTCTTAGTCTCTGTATATACTCTCCAACACAGATTCATAAATTCCTTGTTATACATACATAATTCATCAAATCTTCCTGTCTGGGAATTACCAACAGTCAACCCATATGATATATATACATTAAGCACTGAAAACGGCAGATTAATAATCTGATAATTCTTTACCATATCCAGATACCATGGTGTAACATGAATAACTACATCAGGAACACCACCTATATCTTCCCATCCTGTAATCTCCTCTGTATCAGGGTCATACACATGCTCTACATTATAGCCATTCTCTTCAAAATACTTATATGTCTGGGAATATGTCTTTCCCCGTTCTTCCTTAGTCCTTCCGATTATAGGAACCGGAACAATAACTGGCAGAAACCTGTCATCATCTCTTAACATGTTATATATACGCTCTGCTGGCCACTCTGCTGCTGATATTGGAAGAAATGCAACCTTTATCTTCTGTCCATCACGCAGTCTCTTATCTATATTAGACTTACCACATCGGATTGCAGCATCATAGCAATAATTATAAAGCTTGTTTCCATCTTCCATACTGCCTGTAGCAAAAAACATGGCAACAAGATGGGCGTATGTATATCCGGCTGCCTTTTCACCATCTGCAAGCCAGTTATTATCAACAGCCTCTGCAAGTTCTGTCGCAAGCCTGATTATCTCATCCTGCCCCATCATAACAGGATTATTGTCTATTATCATAAATTTCTTATCTCCCTTAAAATCTCCCTATATGGTCTGTTTTTGCCAAAAAGAAGTGTTGTTCCAAGCACGAACCCCTTAACCCCCATTGGCGCAAATGTGGTAATTTTATCTGCACTGCACGCTCCATCCCAGTACACCTCAAAATCCATTTCTTTACGGATATTAAGAAGTCTTTCTATCTTTTTCCCAACATAAGGAAGATACATCTGTCCTGCATTACCTGGATTAACAGACATTACAAGAACCTTATCTACAATCTGAAGCATCTCCATAACTGTCTCAACACTTGTCCCCGGATTAATTGCTATTCCCGGAACCATTCCTGCATCAATTATCTTCTGCAGTGTTGTTGACGGATGATACTCAGCTTCAGGATGGATATACACTGTATCCCCTTTCCTTAATGACTCCAGAAAGAGATTAATATGCGTATTAGGATGCTCTATCATAAGGTGAACATCCATAGGCTTATCTGTAGCCGACCTTATATATCGCAGGTCATTAAGTGACATTGCAAAGTTAGGCACATAACGGCCATCCATAATATCAATATGAAATGAATCTACACCTGCTGCCTCCAATTCTCTTACTTCATTCCCAAGGTTGCCAAAATCGGCGCACATCATAGATGCTGTTAATTCTGTATACATATTACTCTCCATTCCTGCCCGTTTTCATACTATTTTCTCTACACCAGACCATACAGATTGCGTCCATTATATCATACAATCCTGCTTTATACCCTATTAAAAGCAAGATTTTCATTGACATAAAGACATAACCAAGATAAACAGACCCTGTACCGCCCCATTGCCATATAAAAATATAACAACCGCACAGGTAATATAGAAAAACCGCTTTTGTTAAATATATATCGTATATAATATATACTAATACAATTCAGCGCATTTATCAAGCATTAATTGTTAAATCCCAGATCAAATATATACTTATTGCGATAATTCCCATGATTTTGCCTGATTGCTTCACTAACCCCTGTACACCATCCAGAAGCAAGAAAAGAATTGCACTGTGCAAGAAGTGCAATAGAAGCGGCATACTCCGCTCCAAGATTAAATCCCGTCTGCCTGTCTGGTTCACTTCTGTGATAATCATACAGTAATTGTCCAGGTCTGGTTGAATATCTTTGCTGATCTGTAAAATACACTTTATCTCCGAATCTGTTGCGGAAATATTCAACATAAGATAAATCCTCAGTTGCTATGTATATATATTCCAATCCATTCCACGTACTTATAAGTTCATCAATCTTATCTGCCATCATTTCTTTGGTTGCATGAACCGGGTGATTCTTTAAATGTGTATTAACAAAATCTGTTCCTCTTGCAAGCACTCCAAGAGTTCTGTCAGGATATGGGAGATAGCTTTCTTTTTTCTCTTCTATATATCTAATTATTACATCATTATATTCTCCGCAAGGCCATGACAAAACTGCATCCTCACTGATATTTTCCATAATAGTACTCTGTACACTTCCATTATAGAATCCTGGAGAAAAATACACATTCGCACTGTGCATAACCTCTTCCAGCGTATACCCTTCTGGCTGATTAAAGAATTTGTTCCATATATCATCACCTTCAAAATCAGAATAAAAGCTGTTTCCCGACATAGTAAGCCTGATTACAGGTACCATTCCCTTAGCCTTTACATACTTTGCACATGTCACTATTTTAGAAAATATTGTAAAAAGTCCAAGTTTGTTGTAATACCCATCTATAACAAAAAATTTCTTATCAGGATTAAGGCTGCCTAATGATCTATAATCCGAGAACATATATGTAAAAGACATGACCTCTTCATAATACATAATCCCCTCATTATACCGGTCCATGCTTTCCTGATGTGGAAGTCCATCTATTACATGAAGGCATCTGTATCCTTCCATCAATTGTGTAAATATTGAATCATCCGGCTCTGGTTCATAGAAACATTCCACCCCATCAATATCGTCAAGATACTCAATCATTCTCTCCCATTTACCACCAACAAGTACAAGTCTTTTTCCTGTCCATTCTCCTAACGCTGTCCTGCACAACTCAACAGAAAATTCATTGCAGTCATAAAGAAATATACAGTCATAACTATTAAGGAACCACATATCAACGCCACCTTCATATCTGTATCGGTGTGCATATGTGCCTCCCTGTAATTTAAGTATTGTGCTGTTCTTTCCATCCGGATCAGATGCCACTGCATACCCATGCTTTAATATTATAGGCAGCGCCTGCCTGTACATATCCGGTCCATATGGTATTACCTGCCCGGCATTAATCCCGCCTGATTCAATTATCTGTCCGTATGTCAATCCTGTGTCATTATCAGCCTGTGAATTAATTGCCAGTTCTATAACCATAATAGTCCTCATTTCTGCTCATATTAAGCAATGATATCTTAATACTTATTAAGCCAGTTTACTTACCATTTTCTGATAGTTATCTTTTGTCTTCTGCCGCTCTTCCTTATGTTTCTCATCAATCCATCCGCCATTAAAATGATGTATTGAATGAGTATTCTTAGTTATACATGTCTCACCGCTCATATAATCATATGGTTGGAAATAATCTGACGAATAAATAGTCATTCCATCAATTGTCTGCGTTGTATTGTCAGGGATGAATCCCTCCTGTATAAACGGCATCGTCTCATAATATCCGCAGGTAGTAAGATTAAGACTTCCATCTTGCATAATAAATTCTTCATTTATTCTGAAATCCAGCATCTTCTTAATCATTGGATGATGGGGAACTGCTCCGCTGCATCCACCCATATTAATATTTCCCCATTTCTCCACTCCAGTAAATGCTTCGTTTCCAAGAAGATCATCAAGATTCTTAATTATCTCTACATCTGTATCAATATACAGACCTCCATAATTATAAAGAATATCCAGTCTGGCTATATCAGGAACAAACCCCCATTTCCCTGCCTCATATGCCTGTTTCATGTATATATTCTTCCCTACATCATAATTATCCTCATCCCAACGGACAATCTTATAATCAGGACAAAACCTTTTCCAAGATTCAATACATTTTACAAAATACTCAGGCATCGGATTTCCTGAAAACCAGCAATAATTAATTACCTTCGGGATTCTGACCTCTGATGGTCTGTCAGAATAGCTGCCCATTCCCAGTTTCCTTGCCCTGATTGCCAGTATAATCGGAATAATTACCCCAACATTTTCTTTTAATGCATCAATTGAATTAAGCATGTCAACTATTCCTGTATAACTGCTGTTAGTAATAAGAACTACTGCATTCCCAGGAAGTTTGTCCAGAATCTCTGGTGATTTTATCTCTATATCCCTGTTCCCAATATGTATAGTCTGTTGCTGTTTTCTTCTATCTCCATCCACATAAAACAACAGATTGTCGAGCAGACCTGAACTTGTTATCATATATGGCATAATAATCTGTCCTATCATTCCTGCTCCATAAATTACAACAGGGGAATTATTATATTGCACATGTTCCTTAACTTTTTCCAGAGAATCATATTTCAGAACCATACTTCCTCCTTATGCATACACTATATAACTAATAAGGCTTCATTATCAATGATATACAATCCAGATTTTCAACTTCCCAATCTATTATCTTCTGATCGTAAATCTCAAACCCACATCTATACGCTAAATATGCAAATATTGTATCACTCATAAAACTTCTACCATAAATTGAATTTGTAAATGAAGCCTTATAATCACACGAATTGTTTGAATGGTGAATTAATGCCATTCCGCCTGGCTTCAGCACCCTGAAAATATCCTTCAGATATCTATAAATATCAATCAACTCAAAATGGACCATAGCATCATAACAAAATAATGCTGAATATCTATCTGATGCTAATTCCTCTAAGTTAAACCCATTATTACAATAATATGAAATTTTATTTTCTGCTTTGAATCGTTCCTTACATATATCTATATTTTTTTGCAAAACATCTACAAGTGTTACATGCCCTGCCTTTTTTATATAATGTGGCACATGTCGCCCTCTTCCGCATGCCAATTCAATTACGTTTTCTAAATCAAGTTTAACAAATTCATGATAAAATGATGTATCTTCATTCCAAAATTTTTCTATGCTCTCATCTCGTTCGGCATTCTGAAAATAATCATTCATTCCATCCTCATGAAAAAAAGAGCAAAAGTCATGATTTAATTGATCTCTTTCCTCTCCTAATATTAATGACAATTCTTCTAGATTAATCCATTTACAATCAGCATCCGTAATCATAGCCTTTATATTTTCTGTCGCTTCAACCACAGAAATCAAAAAAGGTACCTTATATTTTTTTGCTTCTTCAAATGATATAACTTTTTTCCCATCTAATGATATTATTGACTCCCAGTTTCTATCGCAAAAAGCATATATTATATCTTCTTTACCTCTGTTTTTTATAAAGTCATAGCATGCCTTTCCTCTTCTTCCAGCGCCATATATTATTATCTGATTGTAATTCATTGAGTTCCCCTTTCGCTATACTACATATATTTGGAGCAATTTGATTTTATATAAAATATTCATGTATCCTATTAATTGTATATTATAACAAACCTCCTATCATTAATTATCATGGCAATTTTCAAGAAATATTTTTATAACTTCACCTATTTTTTACCCTACCATGTGTTTTATATCCATGCGTAACAAACCGTTCCACCATTATCATTAGAATGATGTCTTACAGCTATATTATAATTGGAATTTATATTTTTAATTGTTAGTGGAACCTCCCAATAATCACTTAAATTATGATATAAACAAATTGCCATTTTAGGTAGATTTATACTAATACATTCTTTTGCACCTTTAATAGCCTTTACTTCAGCCCCCTCTATATCCATTTTTATTAACGAAATTCTTCTATCTTTTAATATATTATCAATTTTATCTAACTTTACCTTTTCTATTTCTACAGAGCTCAAAAATGATTTTTTCCCTTTATTAATACTGCATGATATACCAGAATGATCCTTTTCATCTCCACAAATGGTAAATGTTTTTTCATCCCAGGCTCCACAATTAATCATTTGTATTTTATTTTTAATGGTATCATATTTTGTATTTATGAAATTTGACAACTTATCAAAATTTTTCCCACTCATTTCCATAGCAAAAATACGAGAGAACTTTTGATTTGTTACATTCAAAAATTTTTCAATTGTATCGCCATTGAATGCCCCTACATCTAAAAAATTTTCATCTTGTTCCAACTTAAATTCTGGTATGTTTGGGCTAAAATATTCGCCTTCACTACATATTGTGGGATAATATATTTTTTTATTTGCATATGTAATTCTTGAGCTCATTGTATACGAAAATATTTTTTTTGATTCTTCGTCATATAAAAAATCATATACCATCATTATTTTAGCCTTTTGTTGTATGAACCAATCCAATTGCCTTTTATCTAAATCCTGCATATCTAACATAAAATGTGATTTATGAATCCAACGGATATCATTCTTTATGCAAAAATCACACACTTCATTAAATCCATTATACAAATATGGAATAACAACTGGATTATTCAATTCAAGTAATTGTTCAGGCGAAATACAAACTATATTATCAATTATTTTCTTCCCATGTTTTTCTTTATTTGAATCAACAATATAATCTATCTTTATATTTCTATTTTTAAACATTCGTTCATACGAATGTTTAAAAAAATCCCCTGCCCCCCATACGCACAAGCACCGCGTATTTTCTATAATATTTAATGAGTGAAATGTATTATTTTCTATAGCATAATCAATAGAATGTTCTAACATCTGTCTATATTTATCCATTAGTTTTTTTCTCTCTTTCATAATTATTATATAAAAAATTTTTTATTATTGTCGATGAAGTCCCTGCCGTGTATGGAAAATAAACAACTTCTACTCCTTCTTTTGCAAATCTTTCTTCCGTATATTTATATAATTCTGTATTTTTCCAATCATCTCCATGAAAATATTTATCAAAATGTAGGTTCTTCCATGCTTCGTATTTATCCATATTTTTTTGTTCAACCACCTCATCGACATATCGTATAGCCTTAATTATCTCAACTCTTTCATTGTATGGAATAACAGGGTATTTATGCTTATAATCATACACTAATTCATCTGTTGAAACCCCTACTATCAAATAATCACAACATGATTTAGCTTTTCTCAAAATATTTAGATGCCCCACATGAAACAAATCAAAAACGCCTGTTGTATAGCCTATAACCTTCTTTTTCATATTAATTATTCCTTATTTTTTTCAACTGTTCATACTCTGAACGTTTAATCAAAGTGTACTCTGACTTTTTATCAGATTGATTTCTTTGTTCTCCTGCTTTCACATATTTAATTTTCAAATTTCCTTGATCACAATAATTACATGCATTTGCATATTCTCTTTTGTATAAATCAAGAATTTTCTCCCTTGTTATTTCAAGATCATCTAATTTCGATAAAACACGATAATCTCTGTTATCTGTTGTAATCCCTAATGCCTCAAGTCTCGGAGCTCGTGGGCAGACCCATATTTTATTATTCCATACATATTTAACCAGATATTGACAATAACAATTTTCAAATTCATCCATCAACTGTTTTTCGTCTCTATTTCTATATGATGTATCACCCACATCAAACCATACTTGATTACTTTCCACTTCAAACTTAATACCATTATCCTCAAAGCACTTTACTAATTTAGATAAAGAGTAAATATATCCATAATCGCTTATATTAACAAATATTTTTTTATTTTTCAACGCCATTAGCAATCTTTCATTCGGAATTATTGTTCCATTTGTAGAAATAACAACTGTATTAATCTTATCTGACGAACAAGCATATTCTAATACTTCTGGTAAATACTTATATAAAAATGGCTCTCCGCCTATTGGTTCAAAATCGATAATATCATCAACTGCATCTAAAATAATATTCATTTCCTCAAATATCTGATCTAAACTCTCATCTTTAGGATTACACATATCTGGCATTAATGCCCTGCACTTATCGCATTTCAATGTACATCTATTCGTAACAATTAGATTAATTTTCGGAATAACCAAATAATCCTGATTCATTTCTTTCTTAACTTTATATTTATATAATGAATTGTCTATTATTTCTTTCGACAGTCCCCTTTTTCTCATTAATTTTATTAATCCACTCATGGATCTATCAAAAAGATTCTCATTCCAATTAATTTTAACATATGAATAGCATCTCATTCTAGAAATGTTATCTATTGTGTTACATTGCTCAACAATTTCTTTATAATATTTTGTAGTAATTAACATTACTTTATCCTTTGCATCTATTTCAAATAATATTTGAGGACTTTGAATTGTATAACCCCTACCATTCAACAATAATTCGCTTCCAATTTTATCTGAAGAATTATCTATCACTAAAGAGATTTTAAAATCACTAGAAAAAGATAACATGTCACACGCCTCATAAATCATATCTCCAGTTCCAAATAATATTATTTCTTTTCCTCTGGTCTCTTCAATAAAGTTATATTTATTAACATTTTCATAAAAAATCATAAAAAACCTCCATAAAAAATCTAAATTTCATATTATAATTTATATTTTCTTCCTGGTAAATAAATATATATTTTTTCAAACCCTTTACAGCTTAAACTAGCTTCAATATCTCGAAATCCCATTGATGTTATTATTATATTAACATTTTTATTCATGCTCTTTATCAAATCCTTTCCGTTTTTTATTTTCTTTCCAAAAAATTCATTTCCAACTTTGTCTATATTTGAATCATACACTTCTTCTATTTTAATTTTACCATTATATTTCTTCAAGAATTCTTCCGCTAATTTCCCTGCTCCATATATAACATTTGGAGTGTAAGATTCAATTTTTTCCAACATAAATTTATCAATATTATATTCTGCATATGGTATATCTGGATCCATTATCACATCGCCATGTTTTTTACCTTTAACATTATCATTAGGCATTTTCATATAATCCCCCCATTTTATACTCAAACATCTCTGATAATTTTGTGGTGCAGGAACCTTTATCGTCTCGAAATCTAACATAATTAAATTTTCATAATCCTCTTTATACCAATAGCAACATGTATAATCTGTAATAAAACTTATTATTCCTTCTCTTTCTATTGTTGAATTTGAATATTTTTTGCACCATTTATTAAATTTATATATCAAATAATTTTGTGAAAACAGCTTCGCCTTTTTTGTTAATTTCTCCCATTCATCTTTTTCGTATTGATGATAATAATCTAGTCTTTCCCCATATATTTTAGCTAAAAGAAGTCCCCTATAACTTTCTACTTTCTTTGACTGTTTTTTTCTTTTTTTCTCATCTTCAATAATTCCATCCATCGGGAAAACATCTATAAACAATCCATTATTTGTATTAGCTCCAATGTCTTGAAAATCCATTCCTGTTGCCGTTGATATTCTTAATTTCCCCGTTCCCGAAAAACTATTTTTATCATTGGAAACAACTTGAAAAAAAAATGGCTCTTCAAATTCTTTTTTTGATAATTTAACCAATTTATCAAAATCTTTTCTAGGCATATTAACATCTATATCATCATCCCATGGAATGAATCCCTTGTGCCTAACTGCCCCAAGCAGTGTTCCATGTGCAACAAAATACTTAAGTTTATTCTTGTTACAAACCCTCATGAATTCAACTAAAATATTAATTTCTATATTCCATATTTTCTTTTGTTGTTCTGTTACAAAATACCCACATATCTCTTCGGGTTCCATAGAAACATACTGTTTTATCACTTTTATTCTCCTTTTTTCAATATATCTTGTAACAAGAAAATATTATCCCTTTTATATCCACATGATATCAAATTAGAAATAATTGCATTACTATCTCTCATTACAGAATTGACAATTAACTTATTTCTATTCTCAGCATTATATTTCAACTCTTCTGATTCTATATCTTTATATTTTCTTTTCTGTTGATCATACACTTTTTCAACTTGATATCCCAAATGTTGTAGTTTATCTATCAACTCTTTTCCTACTACTCCAAGTCCATACACGTCAATATTACAATAAGACGGAAATTCTTCTATAAAATCTTCCTTTTTTATTTTTTCTATTGCTTCTCTGTTTTGAATAATAATATCCTTCTTAGTTTTCATAGAATGCTTCATTAAATATTTCAAAAGGAATGAATATACTGCATTTAACATATCTTCATAATAATTATTTTGTGGAATCTCTATATTTTTTTTCTTAATCATTACAACCTTATTAAACTGCCACTCTCCCTCTTTTTGATCTGGATATATATAAATGTCCACATATTCCCCAAGTTCTTTAACTATATCAATTCTTCGTTTTCCTCTCCAAATTATAAAAGAATTCTCTTCGTTATGAACGGACAAATTCCATTGATGAAATCCCTCATACTCACTTCTTTCTGCCTCATTTTCCGTATGTCTTAGAATAATTTTTCCTCCTATTTTGCATATATATATAAGTTGATATATCCCGTTCAGTGCATCAAAGCAATGATCTAGCGAATTACTCATGTGTACCATATCAAATGAATTTTGACCATATTTATTATCTAGAAGTTCCACAAATGCTGTATCAATTACAATGCCATTATCAAGTCGTTTGTTTTTTTTCAAAATATTATAAGCTTCTGCTAATGGATCAGCTGCAGTAAAATTCATATTAACTTTTCGTGTTATCTTTCCACATCTTGAAAAAGGTCCTGATCCAACATCTATAAAACGAAACTCTTTTCCTTGATACATTTCGTCTATATCATCATTTAAAACAAACTTTTTATTTTTACATATTGTACTTTTAAATTCGTCTTTATATATATCACCTTGTGTATCCATATAGTCATTCCAAAAATTCAATTCATCTTCAATTCCTGTTAACCATTTGTTTAAATAATCTTTATATCCTTTATTCATAATTTTCTCCTCTTTCTATATAGCAAATGTTTTTATATGTTTAATGCCTTACTTTCTTTGCTCTGTCCATACATAATCAGAATATCAATCGATCTATTTATCTGCTTTTAGTTTTAAAAGCAATTGACACATTTCTTCATCTTTATAGTGATTGCATTTTAGAATTTTAAACTCCCCATTTTCAAAAACCACCAAATATTTTCTTTCAGTGTAAGGAATTATAAATTTTCTATTTGATATATTTCGTATTTCGTACCATGCAACGTCTTCATCAATATTCAATATATCAGTAAAATCATAACTCCATTTATGCAAATCAAGAATAATAGCTCTTCTCTCCTTATTAGGCAAAATAAAGACCTTATTTTTATCTTGAAAAACAATATCACATGTATTAATACAATTTAGGCGCATTTTTCTTACTTGTTTAACACTTTCAATATCATATACAACTATTCCATTATCTAATTTCTCTGGAAATAGAATAATTTCATTTCCTTTAATAACTATATTTTTATAGCAATATTGTGGAATTTTTATATTGATTCTTTTAATAGATGAATCAGATAAATTAAATGTAATTATATATTTTTCTCCCCATGGACACAAATATACTTTGTCATTACTAACATAATAACTACTATATATAAATCTTTTTTTATCCAGCTCTCTTTCATCTTTTTCGTTTAATAAATAATGATATCTCATTGTTCCCGTTATTAAATTAACCTCTAATATTGCTGCAATTGATGCTGGAAAAAACCAGGCATTATTATGTTTTATGTAGCATCCCATAAATGGACGATTATTACAAATTCCTTTATATTTAGGAATATCCAAATATCTTATAATTTCTTCGTCTAAATTGTAAATAGCAATCTTTTCATGCATATCGCTCGGAATAAACCATATCTCATTATTAAAAGCAAATGCAAATTCATGTAATCTTTCTATCATATTGCTTTCAAAAGTTGCAATAACCCGTGTGCAATTATTTTTTATGTCTAATTCAAATAACCCATTGCTATTCCAATCTGAATAATATAAAAAATCATTCACTTGCACACCTGCTCTAAATAATATCTTGTCATAATCACTTTTTAATTTTTCCATTTTAAATTTCTCTCACTTTTGTCAAAACACCTACATTAAATAAACATTTCCAAATACACTACATCCAGATAATTTTTAACCACCCTGCTTATTTCCTCATCAGGAATATAATCAAGATACTCCTTCTTATCTGTAGGTTTCATTTTCTACAACTTAAAACCCATATGTTATTTTGTAATAATCCAAGCCTTAAACAACCCATCTGCTTCATAGCCATCATATGGTATTTTGTCTATTACCTTTAAAGATGAATCTGAACCTTTAATAGCATTTTCAAATATTTCATCATCAAACCACTGCTCCCATGCATCTATTTCAAGCATTCCAAGTGCTTTTACCGACTTATCTACAACTATTACCTTCCCGCCAGTTTTAGTAACTCGTAACATCTCTTTGATGGCGTTTTCAGGAAATATTGCATGTTCCAGGGATTCGACAGCATACGTGATATTAAATGTATTGTCAGCATACGGAATCTGTGTAAGCACTCCATTCTCTTTTACGATTCTGTCTGATAATGTCCCCATTACCTTATCTGAAATATCTACCGCATATAACTGGGAATCTTTTACATCCTCTAAAAGATTAGTTAAGAATCTTCCTTTCCCACAACCGACATCAATTATCTTCATGCCCGCTTTATGCACAGAGTTAATTTCTTTAAAGATAACCTGATATCTTCCATCTTCCTTTGAAATTGATGATGAAAAACTATCCGCCTGTATATCAAACTCTAATCTGTTTTTATAAAAAACTGCATCCAGATAATACTTAACCGCCCAGCTTATTTCCCCATCAGGTATATAATCAGGATACTCCTTCTTATCTGTAGGTTTTGGATTATCAATTACGGCGTAGCTTCCAAACCATCCACCTGTTTCATTCTGAAGCTTTGCTGCATATGTTAATGCCTTATTTCCTCTTTCAATATCACCAAGCTTATACCATGTAATTGCAAGCTGGAACATTCCTGTCGAGCATACCCAGTCAACATCCTTGAATGCCGGAATATATCCTTTCTCATCAAGCATTACAGAAAGTTTATCCATTGCTTCTTTTGCAAGCTCAGTCTCTTCTATATCGCAAAGAGCCTCCATAACATATGAGTAAAAATGTGACAGAAATCCAAAGTCAAGAATTTCATCTCTATAATTACTAATGTAATAGTCAGCCACCTTTCTCGCCGCCTTCTCATATTCCGGTTTATCAAGAAGCTTTGCTGCATCTATCAATGGTGAAAGACAGTATAGATGTATCAGTTCTGAACACACTCCATCATTACCCCACGCTGCCTTAGAAGGAGTAACTAATCTGCCTTCTTCTGTAATCTGCCCTAATAACCATTCACATCCCTTTATTAAGCTGTCTTTAACCTCAGGTTTTATTGGATATATAGCCACTAACCCTTTAAGAATCTGGGCTGTATCAAACACATATGGTTCTTTATCATCCGTATCATACCATGCCCCCTCTTCATGCTGTATTGAGCACAACCATCCGGCATATGTAACAGCCAGATCTCTGAATCCCCATCTTAAAAGTGTTGGAATATAATATCCACTGACTTCCGGATAACTCTTCTTGTACTGGGAATTATTAATTATTCCCTCTCCTTTTATAGAATTATTAATTATCCAGTTTTTGGCCTTTTCCGTAGTTTTTATCCAGTCAACCTGTCCGGATAATTCCGGTTTTTTATAATTGTTAACCAGCTCAAGATAAGTTATATATTCCGTTATTCCGGCATTTTCTAATTGTTCTGCTAATATGCCTGCTTTATGGGCATCAACAGCAATTACAATCTGGTAAGTCTTTACAAGTTCCTTCATATCATCAAAAGATTTTACAATCTTACCATTAACAATCTTATCTTTCAGTTCCGGATTATTATCCACATAACAATACACTTTTTCTTCTCCAAGATAATCCAGTGCTTTAGCACCAAACACTCCTGCTCCAAACAAAACAACTTTTTTACTCATATCAATTATCCCTTTTCTTTTAAGCCATTGTAAATCAACCGGCATTTCTCCATTCCAAAATACATTAAGCAGCTCATCATGCCTTTCGGAATTCTGCAGCCACATTTCCTTGAATAATTCTGTCTTAATTCTGCCAGGAATCTTATCATTCATCTTCTGAATCATATTAAGTCTTAAGTCATATAGTTTCTCTCTTACATGTATCATCCTGGTTTCTGATAAGCTTCTCTCATGACGTCTGTACTTATATAACAATTCATCTATATGACCTATCTTACTTATATTTCTTATTCTCAGCCAATACTCATAATCTTCCACTAAAAACCAATCCGCACTATATTTGCCAGCTTCTTTGGCAATATCTGCCCTATACATAAAGCATGCGCCTACGCAGTTATTACTGAATATATCCTCTGGCTTAGATTCATATATTCCTGTTTCTCTGCCTTCTCCATCAATAAATCTCATATTAGAATATACAAGACCTGTATCCGGGTGCTCATCCAGATACTTAACCATTTTCTCAATAGCATCCTGCTCATATATATTGTCATCTGATGTCCAGGTATAATATCTGCCCGCTGCCTTTTCAAACCCATTATTAAGTGATGCTGGTATCTTACTGTTTACTTCGTTGTGTATAACCTGAATCCTGTCATCTGCTTTTGCATATTCATTCATAATTTCAGGTGAAGAATCTGTAGAACAGTCATCAACAATTATTAAATTCCAATCCTTAAATGTCTGATTCACTACACTTGCAATAGATTGTCTTAAATATTTTTCGCCGTTATATACAGGCATTACTATGCTAACAACTGCCATATTTTTTCCTCTAATCATCTTTAATAGATCTTCTTTATCATGCTTTCAGCATTAATTCCCCTAAAATTAATGCTTATAATTGTTTTACTTTCAATTCCCATTTCTATAAGATACTTTTCAACCTGTCCACACACATTCTCATTGAGAATCGCCACTATTATTTTATCTGGAATATCAGTTCTAACAGTTTCAGGATTTTCTATATAATATCCCACGTTACTCATATTCTGCCACTGCTTATCAACTATAGACAACTCTGTTATATTCTTATTCTCTATTAATATATCATACAGGCTTTTTCCAAATCCCCCAGCTCCATATATAACTACTTTTCCATGAATATCACTTAGTTCCGTAATATAAGGTATTACTATTTCTGGTCTTTTAAGCAACATTACAAATGTTATATATTGATTAAGCTGTGATACCCATTCTTTCAGTCCTGCTGCTTCTTTAATATTATATAAATCCCAATATAAGGCTTTAATCCTTTCCACCGGCAATTTTGCCCTCATCATTGATTCCTGATGTTGTCTGTAATGATATAGGATGTCTTTTTTTATAAGCACTGATTCTGCCTTATATACAGTTCTGAAAAAGAAGTCCACATCTTCCCCAATTGTCACATTATCGGATACATTATCTATTGTTTCCAATAACAAAGATTTCTTTATTAATTTACATACAAGGTTTGGCAACATACCAAATTCAAAAAAAGTTGCAGAACTAAGCATGTTAGGGATGATCTGGTCATGTATTCTTTTTTTATCATATAATCCCGGCTCTATTTTATCAGTTTTATTTTTGGAGTAATTTTCATATTCCTCTGTCAATCCATATGAGATAATATCAGCTTTCCCTGTATATACCTTCTCATATGTTGTAATGTCTATCCAGTCATCAGCATCAACAAAAGTAATATACTCACCCTTTGCCATCCTGATACCATCTTTTCTTGCCCTGACTAATCCCTCATTATACTTGTTAACAATAATAATTCTGTCATCATCTTGTTTGTACTTTTCACATATTGCAAGACTTTCATCGGTAGATCCATCATTCACAAGTATAATTTCCAGATCACGATAAGTCTGATTAACAATACTTGTCAGGCATTTATTTAAATATTCTTCTGCATTATATATAGGGACTATTACCGATATCATTTTCTTTTCTCTAATCAATATTTAAACTCTTCTTACAGCTTTTAATAAAGCATCAACTATATATTTAGATGCATTTCCATCTCCATAAGGATTACTTGCCTTACTCATCTTGATATATGTTTCGCGATTATCAAGTAGCTCCTTAACACCTCTGTATATAGATTCTTTCTCAACTCCAACTAGCTTTAGTGTACCTGCCGCAACTCCCTCTGGTCTTTCAGTATTCTCTCTTAATACCAGAACAGGCTTACCAAGAGATGGGGCTTCTTCCTGCACACCTCCACTGTCTGTCATTATCAGGAAGCATTGTTGTATATAATTATGAAAATGATATACATCCAACGGCTCTATCAGCCTGATTCTGTCATTATCCCTGAAATACTCATAAGCTATCTCCCTGACTCTGGGGTTCTTGTGTAACGGATATATAACCTTGACATCAGGATACTCATCCACAATGGCATTAACAGCCTCAAATATGTGTTTCATATTCTCACCAATATTCTCTCTTCTGTGCGAGGTAAGTAATATAAGTCTGCTGCCCTTTGCCCACTCAATATTGTCATCCGAAAAAGATTCATCCACTGTAGTCTTTAACGCATCTATTACTGTATTCCCGGTAACATATATGTGTGAATGATTCTTTCCTTCTTTGAGAAGATGCTCTTTTGCAGTTTCTGTAGGTGCAAAATAATAATTGCATATTAAATCTACAGCCTGTCTGTTAAATTCTTCCGGATATGGAGACTTCATATTGTATGTTCTTAGTCCTGCTTCAACATGACCTACAGGAATATTTCTGTAAAACGCCGCCAGAGCTGCTGCAAATGAAGTTGTTGTATCTCCATGTACAAGCATTACATCAGGTTTTTCCTTATCAATAACCTTATCGAGTCCTTGCAGCACTTTTGACGTAATGTCTGCAAGCGACTGTCCTTTCTGCATTATATTAAGATCATAATCTGCCGTTATCCCAAATAATCCATTCACCTGATCAAGCATTTCCCTATGTTGTCCTGTCAGACACACAACACACTTGACCTCTGGTCTGTTCTTCATCTCTAATATTAGCGGGCACATTTTAATAGCTTCTGGTCTCGTACCATATACGGCTAGTACTTTCATATATATTTCTCCATAAAAAAATTCCGTGTATTTACTCATACACGGAATTCACACATTCAGTAAATATTGCATCCTGACTTCCATGTCTATAGGATATACGTTTCTTCTACATATATCTTATATATCGGATGTCACCCGCCCAATATTAACCCATTATTCTATTTAATATGCCTATTTATTAATGCATTTTTAAAACTGTTCTCCAAGCATTTGCTTTAACTTCTGCGTAAACACATATGCACCAAGGTAATTGAGATGATCCTTGTCATAATAGTACTTCTTATCCTCTGTCATTTCATCTTCCAGATATGATGTGAATCTGAACGGATATCTGTTGCTCAGGTTCTCTATAACTCCCATAAACTGTTCTTTCCACTTAATATAATATGGTTCTCTCTTATCAAGAATCCCTTTATATATTGGAAGAAGTATTATATTTACTTTAATGTCAGGCCACTTACTATATATTAAAGCAAGCATATCATTCATAACAGACACATTTTCACTGATGGTTTCGGGATACTCATTGCGCACAGTGCTTGATGTTACCTCATACTCTTCAACAAGTCTGTCCGTAATCATCTCCATTCTCTGTTCAACCCTGTTAACACCTCTGTAATCGGCATACCCATTCATATAATATGTGTCCGGGAACAAATCCTTCCACATCCCAAGCTTACTTATATCCAGTCCCTTATATTTACTATATAGCAGATAATTGCGGACTTCCTCGAGGCTGTTTTTATATATTTTATTGCGTGTCATATTATGCCCATCAAGATTGTAACCGCCCCACATAAAATATCTGTATATATTCTTAGCAAGAGATGTATCGAAATTAAAATATTCATAATCATACATATCTATAATTATATGCTTGAGATCTTTTATCTTTTCCCAGTAATTATCAATGCAATACTCAAGAGTCTTATAATTATAATATATATCCTGCGATGAAACAGCCAGATTAGCATAATTCCCCTGTAATCTGTCTGCAAGTATTCCAACCTCCGCATGTGACAAGCCAAGAATTAGTCCATCATATGAATGATACAAAGGATTACTCATAACCAGATCTGCCCTCATGGCAGGCAGCATTGCTTTATGCCATAAAATATAATCAAATACTGTACAGCTGTCATTATTAACAATTGTCTTAATCATAGCTGTAATATCTGCCGATAACTTATCATCATCAAACATAACAACTATACTGTCATAATCATTGATACCCGAATCCATAAGCAGTTCCGGTCCAAATGTGCCATCCCAATAATAGACATCAACCATATGAGTAGTATCATCTAATGCCTGCAATGCATAATCCGTAAACAGCTTTTCTCCAATAACAAGTATATTCATCCCTACACCTCATAATTCACTGGTTTCTTGGGGCGCATTAATTTGTGGTATTTCTCACTATTATCTTCTCAATTCCACACTCATGTTTCTTAACACCGCCAGTTACATCTTTTCCTGCATCGTAATTAATCCCAACTAGCACAGCTTCTCCAGAATATCCTTTAAGGCTCTGTACATATTGTTTCTGTTTAATCTGGTCTATAGCTGCACTAACTGATTTATTCCATTTTAATTCCACTATAATTGCTGGCTTCTTAACATTACTTCTCGGTACAAATACTATATCTGCATAACCCTTGCCCCCTGCAAGTTCCCGATAGATAGAATAGTCCTTCTTTGCTGAATAATATGCAAGCGATATAACACATGCCAGAGCATTTTCATCATTATATTTTAATATAGATGTGTTTTCCTGATGTGCCTGTTCTATCATTGAAGCAACCCTTTTCTCATCACCTTCTAATGTAGCTTTAAGTAGTTCATCCGAGTTTCGGATTGCATCCATAACCGGTTCCCAGCCACCATCTTCTATACAATTAATGAATTCTTTCTGCACTTCCTGATTAGGTATCGCAACTCTCTGATTATAGAAATCATATGTCAGATATCCAAGATGCACAAGCAGTGTCAGAACATCATCGGCACTCTCAAGGGTAGTCATATCATTTTGGAACTTGTCTGGATTAACAGGTACGCATTCCCCAGCTATAAGTCTTGTTACAAGTGCTTTAAGATTATACATATCAAGTTGTATATATTTTTTTAATGCTTCATATGTTTCTGTCTTAGTCCAATAACTGTCAAAATCATGTCCAAGCAGCGACATAACAACAGACCTTGGATTGTATATCTGGACTCCTTTAAGTCCATAACCATCATACCACTGCTTCATTTTTTCATATGGCATATCAAACTCTATGCATAATTGTTTTACTTCATCTTCCGTAAATCCTGTAAACTCTGCCAGTTCACGCTGATTAGTCATTGAATACTCATCGAACATATTTAAAGCTGAATGTTCACCATATTTTTTTATAGGCAAAATACCTGTCATGTATGCCAATGCGACATACGACTTTCCTTTTATAAAAAATCTCAGAAAGTCCAGATATTTTTTCTGTTCCTCAACACTATCCGGGTACTTCCTAAATATGCTATCCCATTCATCTATTATAATTATAAAAGACTGTTTCTTCTCACTATATATAGTTTCAAGAACATCTACAAGATCATTCCAGTCAAAGCAGTCTACTTCTGAATATTCTTTCTTAATATCCCACAGCAATCTTTTTTGCAGATAATCTATCAACCCTTCCATTGAATCTGCTCTGCTAAGGAAATCAATCATATTAATATGAATTACGTTGTATTTATTAAGATGTTTATTATAATCTTCACATGCTGCTATTTTAAGATTTTGAAATAATTCTTCTGAATGACAGCCCTTGCTATAATATGCCGCCAGCATATTAGCTGTAACAGACTTTCCAAAACGACGGGGACGGCTTACACATATGTTTCTATGTTCACCAGCCAAAACTGAATTCGTAAATCTTAACAGTTCCGTTTTATCAACGTATATTTTAGACTTTTTAACTGTGTTATAAAATTCATCATTCCCTGGATTCAGATATATTCCCATTGTCTACAGCCTCCTCTTTTACAACATTTATATAGTATAACAAATATTCATATATTTCTCTACTGTCCGCACTATATTAGGTTCAACCACATCCCTCGAAAAATGTTTCATATATGTCTGATACCCATTCTTTCCAATACACTCACAATTATCATAATCATCTATAACTCGAATAATCCTTTCTGCAAGCTTCTGAGGATTATCTGAACTTGTAACATATCCATTCTTACCATCCTGAATATAATAAGCAATTCCACACACATCGGTACACAGCACTACTCCACCTGTCATCATCATCTCAATCGCCACTGTAGGAAGAGGCTCAATTCTTGATGGCACTATCAGGCAATCAGCGTTTTCCATAAATGCAATGGTCTGCTGCCTTGTAAGCTGATGCAGCATATGAACATTAGCATAATCTTTTTCCAATGCGCAAACGCTTGCATACACTTCCTCGTCAAACACAGCTTCGTTACCGCAAAAACTAAACTCAGCTTTTTTCATATATTCATCTGGCAGCATTCTTATAGCAGCTGCCAGAACATCCTGTCCCTTTATTTTAGAAAATGTTCCTGCTGTAAGAAACTTAACATCACCCCTTTTTCGCATATAATGTTTATCCGCTTCACTTTCATATCCATCAACAGCAAAATGCATCATAGGAACATCACATTTATACATATCTTTTATTACGGATTTAACATATGGACTAACTGCATAAGTATGAATATTACTTCCTATAGAACTAAAATTTGGTATTACACTTTGAAAATACTCAAAATACTGCCTGCCCTCATGAAGCCACCATATCACTGGAATTTTACTGCCATTAAGAACATGTATCGCTTCGTAAGTAACTATTGTATTAGCAACAACAAGATTATACCTGCCCCACTCAGATATCAGTCTTTCCTTTTCTGGATAGAATCTTTCCATAATCTTATAATCAACTTCCATATCGTGAAGCTGTTCTCCTAATTCTCCATCCATCATTGTTATAACATCAATATCAGCACCCTCATGTTTACACAATTTTATCATATCCAGAAGCACTATTGGTGCTCCTGTCCTTGATAGCTGATGTGTTATAAATAATATCCTTCCCTTCATCCGATTTTCTCCATCTCTTATATTTCATAATTCATTATCATTACAGGCTTGTCTGCATTTCTGTACTCCTGAACCACTGAAGATATATCGCCATAATATGCATCACATGAATTAAGTATATCCTTGTCTCTGTCACTGCATATATGTCCGATTTCTTCAATTCTGTATTTATCCCTGATTGTATTTATCTGCTCACTAAGATTCCTGTTTATATCCTCCATAACAGTATCAACAAGGCTCTGAACACACCAGATAACCTCTATCTTATCTGAGTATTGTTTAAATACATCTAATACATTCTTTATCTTGCCCGCCGCTATCTCTGAATTCTGCATAAGTCCGCTTATTGAAGTATAGAACAAAATCTTTATTTTTCCATTGCCTTTAACAACATTATGTCCCTCATTCTTCATCCAATCCGGTTTAACATATATTTTATCTTTCCATATGTTTTCAGTTTCTTTCCCTGCAAATTCAGTCAGCTTCTTTATATACATATTACGCATATTCTCAGACTGTACGTATACCTCATCAGAATTTACTACACCAGGTACTGTGCAGAAACAGCCCATGTTCTTATACTCCCGTTCATTAGAAGAATTAAACTCTTCAAGTGTAAACGACTGTATATAGACAAGTTTGTTAGTACAACACTTTAACCTGTCTGAATAATATTTTTTCTCAATTCCTATTGCTTTATTTTCATTATCAAAAGGATTCTGTATATATATATTGTCTGGATGATGCAGAGCAATATCATATTGTGCTAAATCAACAGTCCCAATATCTGTTGTAAAGTTCCCCAGTTCATTTACTTCTTTCTTTATACTTCCATCATATTCTTTATAATAATACGGAAGTACAGCAACATCCACTTCTGTGTCCTGTTCCTCTTTATATTTCTTCCATACATTCTCTATATACTTCCACTCAGAAGCCTTACTCACAAGAATAAGTACTTCTTTCTTTTCGATAATATCTTTTTCCAATATTCTTCTTACATTGTCATACTCAGCTTTTATATCAGCATTATTTCCCTGATACATCGTGTATATAACATCACAGAAACGTTCCAGGCATCTTACACTTTCAGTCCCTTCACCTTTCATCTTCTCGATAAGGTTTCCCATATCAATCACTTCCTGTTGTACATCAACAAGTTTCTCTTTTATGTCTTCTGCGTCCTGTATATGTCCGATTTCTTCAATCTGTCTTTCAATATTATCAAGAGAATCCTTCAGATACATTCTATAGCCTAACAGCTCTTCAGGATCAGCTTCTCTTACTGCCTTTTTCTCATCATATGTATACTCAGGCAGTTTAAAATCCATAAGTGCTTCAAGCTGTCTCTTCTGTGATTCATAGAACGGATAATCATGACCGCCTGCATTTCTGACAAGCTTCATATAATCACCATACCTCCGCTTTAACATAGCATCAAAGCCTGCTGGCACGGGTATAGTCGTATTTTCAAACGGAATCCTTACAAGCTTCTCGTAGAACTTCTTTGGAATTCTTAAATGTCTTCCATACAGGCTATGTGGCATCATCTGCGTCATTTCCGTACATTTTTCATGTTCAAATAATGCAAATACACTCTCAGCCACATTATATAGCTGTATTCTTTCCTGCTCCTTATCTTCAATTGAAGTACAATTAACATGAAGCATATTATTAATTCTTCTCAGCGCCTCTGTCTCCTGTGCTTTGTTAAGCCTTCCATCGCCAATCGCATCTGCCACCGTGATAACATACTCTGCTGTTTTTTCACATTTTTCCTGCAACATAGCATCATCTGAGACATTATCATGGACAAATATATCCAGTCCTGCTATATATGGAAATCCATGGAACCTTCTTAAATGTTCATCCTCAAAGCATATTCTGTTTTTGCACACCACCCTTGCAAGAAAATGATGAAAATCTTTCTGCGTGTTAAATGTAAATATCTGAAACCCTTCTTTAAATTCTTTAGGCGCCACCTCACAGAATTTTCTATAGTCAGTTCTCATCATTCCAATATCCAGATCATCATCCCATGGAATAAATCCAGCATGGCGGACTGCTCCAAGAAGTGTTCCCCACTCTGCGTAATATTTTATATTGTACTTACAGCATATGCGATCCACCTCGCATAATACATCCAGAGCCGTAGCCCATGCTCTCTTTATCATTGATGGAACATAGAATCCATCTCTTACTTCATCTTCAAAATAACTGTCTGGAAACTGCAGCATAATATCTCCATTCTTACCTGTTTTTCATGGCATCTCAAGTTTGTGAGTTATAAATATACATTTTCTATCATAACCGGCTTATTAGCATTTCTACACATCTGTGCCTCTGCTCCTGCCTCACCATAAAATGCATCGCACGCCTTTACAGCGTCCCTTAACTCTCCATTGCCCAAGATATATTCATTGTACTTTCTTAAAGTGCACTGATAGTCCATAAGAAGTTCTGAATTCTCACCCTCCAGAATCTCTTCCATATTACTCTCAAAAGCAAGCAGGCACACAATCTCTTCTTTATATTGTTCAAACACATCCATTGTACGTCCGATTTTTTCAAACATTTCATGTTTATGTTCAAGTACACCATTAGTACTTATATAGTAAAGTATTATTTTCTTATAACTTCCATCGCTTCTGGCTGCCTGATTTCTCCATTTCCCAGGTATCCTGTTATATCTTAACGGATTATTATTATCATTTACCAGATACTGCGCACCATTCGAGTTAAGCTGGTTCTCCCACAGCTGCCTGCTTTCTTCTCCAAAAAATCCTGTGAGCTTTCTTATATACAGTTTCCTTATATTCTCTGACTGCAATATAACTTCATCAGCATATATCACTCCCGGCATTGTCACATACGAATTCATGCTGACATCTGCTCTCATATCCTGGGCATCAATCTCATCTGTCGCAAAATAAGGTATATATATGAGCTTATCTGTATGCATAAGCAGATTCCTGACATAATAACGTGGGTGTATAGTTGCTGCAACATTATATCCGTCATATGGATTCTGAATAATTATTTCATCCGGATCATCTTTCTCATAATTATATTCATCCTCTGACAGCACATTAATATAGTCCGGATACTCTGCGCTTGTACTGTATTGTTCAACAGTTCCATCATAATTCTTATAATAATATGGAACAGAAACAACCTTTACATCTACATCTTCCCTGTCCTTATACTCTCTCCACAGCCCATCCATTGCATCCCAATGCTCTGGCTTAAATGGCATGAACACAACATTTTTCTTTTTCTTTTTATTATCCAGCGCCTTTAACACTTTTCTCTTTCCGCGCAATATTGCAACGTGTTCCTTAAATGTTATAACATCTTCAAGCGTATCTTTAAATTCATTAAGACCTGACTCTGCTTTTTCCCTGATAATATCTCTCTGTTTATCAAAGAATGGATAATCATGTGAATCCCATGTATGAACCAGTTTCATGTAATCCCCGTACTTTTGTTTAAGAATTGCATCATAACCAAATGGTACAGGAATTGTAATATTTTCAAAAGGAATCCTGACCGCTTTCTTATAATACGAATTACGGAATTTATAGGCTTTATTCTTCTGCCATATAGCCCTTATAGTCAGTTCCTCTGTTTCGTCTTCTGTATAAAGACTGCATAACTGGTCTACAAGTATATTTAATTGCTGTATTATATCTTTTTCCCTGTCAATTCTTACTCCGCATAACTGTTCTATACTTAAAAGATTACTATTCAGCTTTTCTAAGTCTTCTCCTTCAATAGCTTCATTCTCTGAATCTTTCATTCTCATAAACTTGGCTACTGTATTGACAATATCTATAATGGTACATAAGTAATCGTCTTCTTCCCTGTCCGGTGCAATAAAATCCAGCGGAAATATGTCTATCCCCGCAACATATGGAAAGCCATGATATTTATCAAGGTATTTTGCACTGAAATCTATTGTTCTTCCACTGATAATTCTTGCCAGCAGATTATCATTATCCTTATCACTTTCTATATTATATATCTGATAGCCTTCCGGCATAATATTCTTAACATTTTTAACAAATTTATTAAAATCAGGTCTCTTCATACATATATCCATATCATCATCCCATGGTATGAATCCATGATGTCTTACTGCGCCGAGAAGTGTTCCCCACTCTGCAAAATACTGGATTCCATTCTCTCTGCATGCTTTATCAACATCATTGAGTACCTCGAGCTGCGCTGCCCATGCATGCTTCATCTCTGCTGATACATAGAAACCATCTCTTATCTCATCTTCAAAAAAACTTTTATCAAATTCCATATATGTATGTTCCCCTGTCTGTAATTAATATCCTTGTCTGGTTGCAAAAAGAGCCGGTGCAAGCACCGGCTCTTCTGCTTATAGTAGTAGTTGTTATTAACCGAGAAGTGAAAGTACTCCCTGTGTTGACTGATTTGCCTGAGCAAGCATTGACTGTCCAGCCTGTGAAAGGATGTTGTTCTTGCTGTACTCAACCATCTCAGATGCCATATCTGTATCACGGATACGTGACTCAGCAGCCTGAGTATTCTCAGATGTTGTATCCAGGTTGTTGATTGTATGCTCAAGTCTGTTCTGAAGAGCACCTAACTTAGATCTCTCTGTAGAAACCTTAGTAATAGCGGCCTGAATGATAGACATTGAAGCTCCAGCTGTTACATTAGAGCTTACTGAAATCTTAGTAGCTGAAACTCCGAGGTTAGAAGCATTCATCTTACCGATTGAGATACCAATAACCTGACCAGAAAGTGAACCAACCTGAAGGCTCTTTCCTGAGAACGAACCATCTAACAGATTCATTGTATTGAACTGTGTTGTAGAGTAGATTCTATCAAGCTCTGAAGTTAACTGTGTAATCTCAGACTGGATAGCTTCTCTATCAGATGTTGTGTTAGTATCGTTAGCAGCCTGTGTTGCTAACTCATTCATTCTCTGAAGAATTGAATGTGTCTCGTTAAGAGCACCTTCAGCTACCTGAATAAGTGAAATACCATCTTCTGCATTAGAAGAAGCCTTATTAAGACCTCTGATCTGGCTTCTCATCTTCTCTGAGATTGAAAGACCAGCAGCATCATCGCCTGCACGGTTAATCTTGTAACCTGATGATAACTTCTCTGTTGACTTCTGGAGTGCACTAGAAACTGTACCCATCTGTCTGTTTGTGTTCATTGCTGATAAATTGTGTTGTACTACCATAATATTTTCCTCCTTGAAATTATATTGTGATGCAGCGTCCCTGCTGCATCTGGTTATGGTTTACAGGAAACTATCTGTTTCCTTGTACTTTATATATCGGACCTTAGTACTAAAACTTTAGTCCGTAATATAACTTTTTAAAAAATTACTGCTTGGTATCCATAAACTGTGGTTCATTGCTCATCTTGCTCATATTCTGATAATATGACTTTGCCATAGATGCACTTCTCTTAGCTTCCTTATGCTCCTGACGTTCTCTGCGAAACATAGCTTCTACCTTGACTTTGTTGCGTGCTTCCTGAACTTCTATCTTAGCTCCAAGCTCTGTAACTTCTGTTATAAGCCTCTTCATGACCGATATCTCATTAGCATACATTTCTTTATTAGCATTAATTGCATCTCTGACCCTGTTAAACAGAGACTGAAATCCCTCATCTAATCTGTCAAGCCCATCTATGCAGTCACCCTTTGCTTTCATATTAGCGTCAAATGCATTATCATCAAGCTCAGGTTTTGAAAGTATCTTATCCTGTTCTTCATTAAGAGCAATTATTCTTGTAAGAATATCTTTCTTCTTTTTAAGGCTGTCTATCATCATCTGAAGATAATTAGTAGTCATATATTAATCTCCTACTGGTTCATTCCCCTTGTACGGTTCATAACCTCTTTCCATGTATCTCTCATGCCTCTTATTTCAACTAATGCCTGATTAAGTATCTCTGGATCTTTCTTAACATTAGCATTAACTAAAATGGAGTATATGTAGTCATATATTTTCTCAAAATCTTCTGCAACAGGATATTTATGATTAAGTGTCACCTTAAACTCTGTAATTATATCTTCAGCCTTTTTAATATTAGTATGAGCCTTCTGTAAATCGCCCTTTTCTATAGCTATCAGGGCTATATTGCAAAACTTAATTGCCCCTTCATAAAGCATAAGTGTAAGTTCTGCAGGACTTGCTGTAAGAATCTTATTTCTGTTATATTCCTGTGCTATATTCTGATTAAATGCCATGTTTTCCTCATTTCCCATAAGCTTCCATGCTTATGCGGTTGTTAATATGTACTATTATCCAAAAAGTCCAGATAACGATGATGACTGTGCATTCATCTTTGCCAATGCTGATTCCATTGCTGAGAACTTACTATAATAATAATCTTCCCATGTAGTAACCTTGTCTTCTGCCGCAGATATCTTAGTATTATACTCTGAATACTGTGTATTCATCTGCTTATCATTATATATAGTATAAGCACTGCTTGTTGATGATGCTGCCATCTTCTTTCCAAGATCAGTATACAATTGTGTAGATAACTGTGAAAAGAATGATATAACCGTATCTGGGTCATTAGATATCATCTCTCTTAACTTATCTGTATTAGCTGATGTCTTAGAATCATCCTTATCACCATCTATATGATATACACCTGTTTCATTCTCTGGAGAATTAAAATATCCAAGTGTAGCTATTCCAAAACTAGAAAGTGAATATGACTTATCTCCCACCTTGAATGATCTTGCCATATCATTCTTCATAGTATCAAGAACACTTCCAAGTGTTGAGTCTTTTCTAAGAAGTGAATCCTTAATCTTTTCTTCCCACTTCTTAACCTCATCATCAGACATTGCATCTTTCTCATCACTTGTAAGAGGCTCATATCCCTTAGAGCTTGCCGCATTGTAGGCAACATCTACAGACTTGACAAGGTCATTATAATCCTTAAGGAAGCCCTTAATCATATCATATATGCCATCTACATCCGTGTTGGTTGTAATAGTTACTTCATCATTACCAGTAACTTCCATTGCCTCGATTGTAAGACCATTGATTGAGTAGTTATTAGAGTTGTTAGTAAATGTTGCCCCATTAAGCTCAATCTCTGAATCCTGTCCTGTTATTCTGACAGCACCTGAAGATGACGCACTACCAGCAACATTTGATGCCATTGCAATCTTAGAATCAAGCAATGCCTTAGCTTTAGCCTGTCTGTCAGCATTAGTATCGTTTACTTCCTGTAATATATTGGCATTAGAAGCATCTGCCACAGCTTTTCCATCATCGCCGATTGTTACATAATCCTTAGTATCCTCAATAACCTTGGAATTATCATCATACACCTTAATCAGTGATTCATTAGACGCTTTTTTCTTTACCGCAGCCTCATATTCATCCTTGACACCATCTTTTTCCATAGCCTCTGTGTCATATTCGTACACAACTTTGCCATCAGAATCTTTAACTGTATTGCCCTCTGAATCCACCTTCTCCTTCTTATACTTATCATAAGCATTAAGAATATCTGGTGTCTCTGTCTTAAGCTTTGCCACATATTCATCTAATGTAAATGAATGATTCCAAGTATCATCTGCTGCCAGTGCATCAAGCTTATCCTTGGCTGCATTATACTTATCAGCATAACTCTTCGCTGTATCCTTGGCAGTAATCTTAGTATACATACCTTCAAGTTCTGTATTATATGCATCACTGCCCTCTGTTAAAGCTGCCAGTCTCTTGTATTCTGCTGAATCAGTATCATTAACTGTATATATTCCAAGCTTCTGTAATGCATTAAGTCCGTTAGAGTCATTAGCCACAAGCGAGAAATCGTTATCCTTGCCTGACTCCTTAGAGCTTATAAAGAATCTTGCATTATTCTCATCAAAGCTTGCATTAACGCCAGCTTCCTTTAACTTAGATACGAACTGGTTAACATTCATATCTGATGTTATATCAATACTCTTGGTTCCAGAAGCAGTCTTAAAACTTATAGAACCATCTGTTGTTCCAACTATGTCTGATATCTTAGTATCACCTGTAATCTTGCTTCCATCAGCAGCTTTAATCTGTCCACCTGTAAGATATCCTGTTGACGCCAGCTGCTTAACCTTAAGTCTCTGTGTACCATTAACAGCAGATGAACTTGCTGTTACCTTGGCATACTTATCATTAGACACACTTGATGTCTTCAGATTATAACTTGTAGAAAATCTTGCACTTGAAAGCTTTCCACTGTAAAAACCATAAATACTTGTATTCATAGTCTTCCACTTTTCCTGCTTCCATGAAAGCTTAGTCTGTGCTTTAACAAGATTATCCTTCTTTAACTTATATGATGATACGAGTGCTGAAACAAGCGATTCTGTATCCATACCCGATACCATACCAGATAGTCTTATTGCCATAGCTTATCTCCTCTCATCAACCATGATACCTGCAAGCTCCCATGCCTTGGCAAGCATCTCAAGAGCTTTCTCTGAAGGTATCTCTTTAATAACTTCGTCTGTATCTTTATCTTTAATCTTAATTGTGATTCTGTTAGTTGGTTCGTTGTAGCCGAATTCTGCAATTGTATTGTTGTTAAGGACTTTCCTTATATCCTTAACGTCAGCCATAGATTCAGCCTGCTTCTTTGCCTTGTCATTGTCATTAGCGTTGCTGCCATTCTTCTCACTGTCTGCTGCCTGTCCTACAGAAACTGCTACATTAGATGCTGCTGACTTCGCTGAATCAACAACAACCTCATTGCTCTTATCTGTAGCTGATGTAACACTGCTTACCTGTGATACCGGCTTAGCAGCCTGTGAATTCTGGCTCTGGTAGCTTGACGCTGCCGCTACTCCATTAACTTCCATTCCCATGATACAATTCCACCTCCGTGTGAAAACAAAACTTTATCCTGTAGTTACATTCATGTTGTACTGCATATATCGGAAAATGTTAAGTAAAATTTAACCCTTTGGACAAAAATATACACAAATAAAACAAATCATTTCTTAAATAACTGGTTAAGAGACTTAACATCAACCGAACTTGCTGCTTCCTTATTAGAATCAAGTATCTGTGCATACACTTCCTTACGATATATAGGTACTGACTTAGGAGCTGATATGCCAAGCTTTACCTGATCGCCCTTGATTTCGATTATTGTAATCTCAATATCATCGTTAATAATGATTGCTTCGTCTTTCTTTCTTGATAATGCGAGCATATTAGTTCTCCTCCTTCTTTAGAATATCGTATATAGGATATCTTACCTGATATTCAGAATTATCTGCTATAAGCTGTATTCCTTTCATTGTATCAAAATCAACGATGATAGGAGCCTTAAGATTAATTGTCATCTTAGTAATATCCTGTGGTACCGTGAGCGCACAGTACACTCTGATATTATCATCCTGTATATCATCTCCGAGAGACTTAAGAAGCTCATCCTCAACAACAGGATCATATGTCTCATACACGAATTCCGGCTTCATGACAGGAAGTGCAAGTGTTGGCTCATCAATCGCCTGAAGCCATATAATTGATATATTCTCCTCTTTCTCTGCATCATACACAAGTGTATACTTCTTCCAGTCCTCAAATCCAATGATTCCCTTGTCAAATGTAATGATTTTATCCTCACTAACCTCAATTTCACCAAACCATTTAGTCTGTACTTTCATGTCAAACCTCCAAATCTTAATTCTATCCTTATTTCTTCATAAGCTTTGCATACTGCTTATGCTGGCTACCCAAGAAAATCAAGCAGTGTCTGCTGAACAACCTTGCTCGCAGCTGATAATGCTGCCTGATATACAAGCTGTGCTGATGTATATGTAACAACAATCTCTTCCAGATCAATGTCTTCATTCTGAGACTTAAGATCAGTGAAATTAGTCTTCTGCTCTGTAAGTCTTGTCTTGGTAAGGTCAAGTCTTATCTGTCTGTTACCGACATCAGCCTTCGCATTAGATACCTGCTCCTGGTAGCCCTGCATCTGACCGATTCCCGCTTCAAAAGCGTCCTTCATTTTAGACTTTGCAAAATCTCTCTGCTTTGTAAGGCCTTCCATAATATCACTTAACTTCTTCTGCGAAGCCTCATCGCTGTACTGTCCTTCCTTCTGCATAGACTCAATCTTTGATATCTGGTCATTAATATCAAGGACATTCTGTACTGCATTGACAAGGTCATCAACATTTCTTCCAAGATATATATTGAAAGCTTCATCAGCTTCTGTATTAACCTTAATCTTCTGTGAGAAATTAATTATATATTCAATATCCTCACTCTGCTTGTTGTACTCAATTCCTGTATTATTATCAACACAGTTAAAATACATTGTCGGATCAATGTCGCCCTTTATAAAATTGCTCTTCTCGTATGTCACTGAAAATGCATTATCAGCATACACTGACTTGTATACATTCTCCCCAAGAAGAAGCTCTCCGGTTGTTGAGTTAATTGCAATCTCATTCTCACCCGGAACATAATTAGGATCTGTCGTTGTAACAACATTTACAGCGGTATCAGCTGTATTACCGTCTGCATCAGTTACCGGAACAGTAAGTCCTCCATCTATAGCAACACTACCATCATCAGCAATAGTGATATTGGCAGAATTATTATCTCCCATGCTCATCGAAAATTTTTTTCCGTTAATCTCATCATATGCGAGCTGGATTCTGTGTACATCCGTTATATTAGGTGTGATTATATTTCCGTTAGCGTCTGTCTTTACATTAAGATTGATAATATCGTCATTAGTATATGCATTAGTGTATGCTGTCTTATTAGATAAATCCTCCCTTGTAAAGTTCTGTGTAATTGTATAATCAACATCTTTAGCAGTTTCATCTGACTGATATGTCAGAGGCTTATCTGTAGCATGTCCTGTAAATACATATCTTCCGGCATAATCAACATTCCCCTGCTCATAATAAGCTTCCACCAGCTTGTTAAGACTTTCAGCAAGAGTGTTACGCTCAGATTCTGAATATGAATCCGTAGAGCCCTGCACACAGTAATTATACAAATCCTGTATAATCTTGTTGCTTTCGTCTAATGCATCATGAGTTACACTTAACCATGATGATGCATCAGGAATATTTTTCCCAAGATACTGTGTTACCTCATCAAGACTTGAACGGAGTCTTAATGCCCTGATGGCTATAATAGGGTCATCAGAAGGCTTATTAATCTTTTTCTGTGTTGAGAGCTGTGTACTTAAATCATTAAGCTGGCTCTTATTTCCCTGAATATTGGATATTGAGCTGTTTACCATCATCTGGTTAGTAATACGCATATTATGCCTCCTTATATCGCGAGTCAAAAACCGCCCCTATGGTGAGGAGAAGAATTCTTTTACTGTTTTATACACCTGTATTATTAATAAGTCTGTCATATAACTGATTCATTACAGTCATCATCTTCGAACTTAAATTATATGCCTGCTGGAACTTTACAAGATCCATGGCTTCTTCATCTGTATCAACACCCATTACAGATAATCTCTGGTTCTGTATAGTTGTCTTAAGATTGTTGTAATTCTTTGTAAAATTAATTGCCTTACTTGCATCTATTGACATATCACTGACAATACTTTCGAGAAAATATGTTCCCGTACCTCCGTCATATATCTTAGCATCTTTAGAATTAATAAGGTCTACAATCAGGCTTGTATTGGCTTCTCCATCGCTTTCCTTGTACTTGGTAGCAAGAAGGTCCGCGTTATCAATAAGATCCTGATTAACTGTTACACTTGACGCTGTAAGAGCCTTGCTTCCATCTGACATTACAAAAAGTGGAATTCCGCTTGCCGAGCCATCTGATGTAACACCCTTTGTAAGAATCTCATTGATTGATGATACAAATGTCTGTATAAACTGGTTAAGCTGTGCCTGATAATAAGGAACTCCCTTATAATTAGTATTGCTGTCCACCTTACTTACTGTATCAGTAAGGATATTACCCTCTGCATCTGTCTTATATGTTTCATTGCCATCATCGTCAGTTGTTGTGGCATATTTTTCAATCTCACCATTACATCCGTCTCTTATATCAATAAGCCCCTTTAACTCTCCGCCTAATGAAGTGCTGTATATGTTAAATGGCTGTCCGGTCTCCCACTGTATGTCATACAGACCTGCCGCATCTGATACATTTCTTGGTTCATCTCTTGAAACAGTCTGAAGAGTATGGTAATTATAGCCATTAACAAGCGAATTACCATTAATTGTAATCTGAAGGTCTGTAAGATTGTTGCCAATGTCTGTCTCACTTACTGATATATTAACCAGCTTGGAAAGATCATCAATTAAAGCATTTCTCTGATCCTTAAGGTCGTTGGCATTGCCATAATTAGCCTGAATCTGGTTAATCTGCTTATTAAGAGAAGAAATGCTCTGTGCCAGAGAATTAATCTGGTTAACAGTATCTTTAATCTCGTTATTAGCGTCTATCTGAACATTCCTTAAATTAGTAGCCAGAGTATTAAAGTAATCTGTCATGCTCTTTGCATTATTGATAAGCTGGTTCTTTGCTGATGTATCAGCCGGTGTAAGATCAAGCTGGTTAAGTGCTGCAAAGAAATTCTCATACTCTGTTGAATATCCCTTAAGTGTGAACTCATTGAGATAATTCTGTATCTGTGACATGTATGTATCCTTAACATTGTACTGTCCATAATTAGTATAATTATTTCTGTACTTCTCATCATAGTAAGAATCTCTCATCTGATTAATTGCATCAACGATAACTCCTGCACCAAGTGTTCCATATTTAGCATATGAACGTAATGCCTCACCAGCCTTAATTGATGCTGTTTCTTTCGTATATGACTGGTTATTGATATTAGCAAGATTATGTGATGTAACATTTATAGAGGTCTGCGCCGCCTGCAATCCTGTATATGCAATTGTTAATCCAAAAAATGTTGATGCCATATTATCCTCCTGTATTAATCAGCATTTATATACGTCCAAGTGAAGTAACGAGATGTTCCAGCATTTCGCTTACTACATTGACATATCTCGATGCTGCATTATATGCCTGCTGATACTTTATCATCTTCTCTAACTCTTCATCAGAGGATACACCCTCTGACTGTAGTCTCTGGTTATCATAACCATCAACCATCGTTGTCTGGTTACCCACATAATTATAAAGTGCCTTACCCATAGTGGCATATTCACCAATATAATTATTGTAGAATGACATGTAATCCGACTTCGCATACATGTCCGGGTTAAGGGAAGCGAATTTCTCATCCCATATATCCACGAGTTCCTTGGCTCTGTCAAAATCTTCCTTACCCTGTACAGTAGAAAGTGGAATCTTTCCTACATTCTGTGCTGCTTCAGGATTAATCTTCAGATTGCCAAGCTTATATAATGATTCATAATCTGTCTCGTTAAGATTGTTTCTAAGATAGATTGTCTTTCCATTATCACCTGTAGTCTTAATATATCTGTCTGTTCCAATTCTTGAAAACAGTTCTGTACCAACAGTCTTATTGTCATCCATACCGTATCCAGTCTTGTCCATGTCAAGCATAAGATACTCATATGAATCAACCGGAACCGCTGCTCCGCCTGCACTCTCGTATAATTTCTCACCAGATGCATAGCTGTAAGTACCATCACCGTTATCAGTTCCGGTAACCTCTCTTCCGTATCTGTCATAAAGAACCGGCTGATCAACTGAATTATATATGTATGTATCTGCCTGAATCTCACTTCCATCTGCATTAAGATAAGGATTAGTCCTTGTCTCAGTTTTCTCCGGACACAAGATTCCATTGATTCTTTCAACAATTCCATTAACAAGCTTATCGAATCCCGCCATAGCGCTAAGAATTGCTGAAGGCTCTACATATGTATTGTAGTATTCCTGCTGCTTTGCATATTCATTATAGGCCTGCTGATATGCTGTACGGCCTTCCTCAGTACTCATGTCATAATCATTGCTGTCAGGCGCAACCGGAACCACTGTATAATCTACAACCATATTGCCTCTTGCAATAATAAGTCCCTTAAGCTGTCCCTTATCTGTATCATCAGCATTAGACGCCAGCTTGCCATCTTCATAAACATCTCTTTCATACGATGGCCATGTGGGAATAACAAGTGTTGTTCCCTCGACAACTCTTGTACTCATAGCTGTAAGTTCACCTGATGTTACAAGAGGAACTCCGGCTGCATTAATAATAGTTTCCTTATTCTCTGATTCATAATAAGTAATATCTATATATTTGCTGAGTTCATCTATTGCCGCATCTCTCTGGTCTCTTAAATCATTAGCTTTCTCAATACCCGGTGCTTCCACCTTGGCAATACTCTTATTAAGCTTATATATCTGACCTGCAAGATCATTAATCTTATTAACCATATTACTAACCTGTGTATTAAGAGTTGTCTGGTAATCCCTGAGCCCCTTATACACATTTTCTGATTTCTCTATAAATGCAGTCGCATTCTGGATAAGTGATGACCTTGCAACTGTACTTGTCGGATTCTTGGCAAGTTCGTTAATTGAATCATACAGATTGGTAAGATATGACTCATAAGTTACACCCTGCATCTCACCAAACTGATCTTCTATCTCCTGAACAGCATTATACTGGCTTTCATAGAATCCGAGTCTTGAATTTTCATTCCTGTATGCCAGGTCAATATACTGATCTCTTATTCTTCTTACCTCAGATATTGCAACACCAAGTCCATAGCTTGCATAACTTACTTTGTCCTTGCTGTTGACATTGACATATGTAGTATCAGAGAAAGTAACCTGCTGTCTTGTATATCCGGTTGTGTTAATATTAGACAGATTGTGTGCTGTTGTGTTGAGCGCTGTCTGAGCTGTTTTCAAACCGCTTGCTCCAACAAACAATCCTGCCATTCCATTAGCCATAAGGTCACCTCTTTCTTACTTAATTCATAATCTTATATGTATATCGTCATTTTTTTAAAACAAAACACCCCAGAGACTAAAAAAGCCACATTTCCTTAGTAAAAATGTGGCTTTCAATCCAACACGGACAACCCCATCTCACAATAAATCATCCGTGATATTATTCATATTGTCTTATATCCGTGGCATCCTGATATGCCATCAGAATATTACTGCCTGGCATCAAAGCTTGTGCTTCCCATGCCACCTGTCTCCTCATACGCTCCCTTTCCATAGTTAGCCGTCTGTGGAGCCATACTTGCATTCTTCGCAAGATTAATCTCAAAATCAATCATATCCATTGATTCCTTAAGCAGCAGCCTGTTATTATCATTAACCTGCGTAAGCTGGTTTACAGTTTTCTTAAGACTCAGATACGACTGTTCTAAAGCATCATGCTCTGCCTGCTTCTTTTCTAACAGTCTTACTATCTGACTCACCTTAACCTCCGCTGCTGACAGATGCAGAATCTTACATATATCTGCAACACATGACTGTCTCTCCATCTCCAGTCTGTTAAGAATATCAATAAGCTTCTGCTCCTTACCAAATATCTCCTGAAGCTGTCCGACATCTCCCTTAACAATAGCAGTAGTCTTATTATTAGACAAGTCCAAAAGCTCAGTATACTGTCTGTTCTCATCATTCATTATATTAATCAAAGAATCTATCAAACTTGCCATCTAATAAAACCCCACTAAAATGTTAATGTTGAAATGTTGTTCAGAATCTTATCTGCAACAGCTTCTGAACTGATGTTGTAAGTTCCTGCTGCCATACGTGCCTTAATATCAGCAATCTTGTCTTCTCGAACATCAGAAGCCTTACTTACTGCTGTCCTGGCTGTCTGATATGTCTTGGCTGTGTCAGAAATCTCAAACTTGTCACTAACCGATGATGTCTTAGTTGCTGTCTTAGCTTTAGAAATCTGGCTGGTCTGATATATCTGATTAACAGCATTATAAGCATCTATGCGCATATTAACCGCCTCACTTTCCATTAATTAAAGCAGATACTCTCTTGCTTCATGTGTAAGATATCGGACAGTTTCCGCAAATACTTTATACCCGTTTTGAAAAAATGCTTATTATTTATCAAGGAACCTCATCCTTGCCTTTTCTCTTCTCTCTCTTATCTTATCAGCATCAACGGTTGAAGATCTGCTTCCGTACATGCCTCCCAGTCTGTTAGCTAAATCGTTCTTACATCTCTCACAGTATCTTCCGGTTCTTATGGTAGCTCCGCATACTTCGCATGCAATACCAATAGGTGAATCATCACTGAACGATAATCTTTCTTCTCTTATCCACTGTTCAATCTGTCTTGTACTGACATCGCACTTCTCAGATATTTCTCTCATATCAGCCCTTGGATTATCCTCTATATAATCTTTAACCTCCTGAAACTTTTCTTCAAGCTTTCTCATGCATTCAGGACAAAGTCTGTACACACCGCCTATATAATTATATAATCTTCCACAGTTCTTACAATTCTTAACTTCCATAGCTTCTCCTTGTTAATTCTCTTTATCAATCTCGTTAACAGGTCCAGTTACTAAAGCAGCTCATACTTTAAAATCCGTCTCCCACGCACAGGCTTATGCCATATACCTGCGATACTCCTGCATCTTTAAGTACTGCTGCGCATGCATCAAATGTTGCTCCTGTTGTATATATGTCGTCCACGATTAATACTTTTCTATATCTTACAACTTTTCCTCTTACTTGAAAAGCATTTTGCAGATTTTTAATTCTTTCCCGATTACTTAGCTCCTTCATGGGCTGAGTCTTAACAATCCTCACGAGATATTCCTCATCTACCGGAATCTGCATGGCTCTTCCAAGTGCCTGTGCAATAAGCCCAGCCTGGTTAAACCCACGCTCCTTATATTTCGAAATATGAATCGGAACAGGAATTATCACATCCGGCGACCACATGCGTATCATCCTGCCACATCTGTCCGCCATCTGCTTCGCATATATTCCTGCATATTCCTGCTTGTTATAATATTTAAATCTGTATATTGATTCCCTGACATTCTTAGAATATTCATACAACGCACATGCCTGGTCATATACATGCTTCTGCCTGCTGCAGTCACTGCAGTATTCCGTTTCTTCATCTTTCACCGGCTTACCACATTTTAAACAGGCAGGCTCGCTTACATAATTTATATTATGCATGCAGCTTCCACATATATCTGCCCTTATCCCTCCAACAAAAGGTGCCGGCTTTCCACACATAGGACACGCTGGTGGAAGTACCGCATTAACTGCCTCCATCAATACCTTCTTATAATCCATAATCCCCCATTATTATCATCATTATCACATATAAACATATCAATTATCATTGTCCGAAATCTTCAATATGTCTGATTTCTTCAATCCTGTCTGTGAGTGAAGAATATCGTTTTGACTCTGATACATTGTCAGCCATAAGCCTGAATATCTCCTCTTCCCCAACGAGGCACACACATTTTCTTGCTCTTGTAACTGCCGTATACAGAATATTCCTGTTCATCAGCATTCTTGGCCCCTGCGACATCGGAATAATAACCGCCGGGTACTCACTTCCCTGTGATTTGTGAACCGTAATCGCATACGCAAGTTCAAGCTCATCAAGCTGTGAGAATTCATAAGTAACGAATCTGCCATCTTCGAATTTCACAGTTACATTCTCATCAAATGTGCTTATTCTCTCTATAACTCCGGTATCCCCGTTAAAAGCGCCCGTTCCCTGTTCTGTTGGAATACCGTATCTGCTTCGTTTTTCCCATGCAAGCTGATAATCATTCTTAATCTGCATAACCTTATCACCTTCACGGAAAGTAACATCACCGACCTGTCTTTCCTGCTTGATAGCATCAGCCGGATTAAGAAAATCCTGCATAATCTTATTAAGACGTTCCACCCCGACATTGGATTTTCGCGATGGAGTAAGAATCTGAAGGTCATACACATCGGCACCTACATAATCCGGAAGTTTGTCCTTAATAAGCGTTTTCATCGCATTTATTATATTGTCTGCACCGTTTCTGTGAACAAAGAGAAAATCCTTGCTGTACTTGTTAAGTACTACCTCCTCACCCCTGTTTATCTTATGGGCATTAATAATAATCTCACTCTGTGCCGCCTGTCTGAATATCCTCTCCAGCTTAACAACCGGAAAACATCCGGATTCTATGATGTCTTTAAGTACATTTCCCGGACCTACACTTGGAAGCTGGTCCACATCACCTACAAGAATCAGTTTCGTTCCAATCGAAACAGCTTTAAGAAGTGAATTCATAATGCTTATGTCCACCATCGACATCTCATCAACAATAATAACATCAGCCTCAAGCGGATTATCTTCATTTCTCTCAAAGAACATAGACAGACCTGCTGCCGACTTTCTGTCACCATCCGGCACGCCGCCGCTTATCTCTAACATTCTGTGGATTGTCTGTGCTTCATAACCGCACGCCTCAGTCATTCTCTTGGCTGCACGTCCCGTAGGCGCTGCCAGCCTGATTTCCAGACCTTCCAGCTCAAAATATTTGATTATTGTATTAATAGTTGTAGTCTTACCGGTTCCCGGACCGCCAGTAACAATAACAAGCCCGTTTCTTACTGCTTTCGCAACAGCCTCTTTCTGGATATCATCAAGAGTTATTCCTTCTTTATCCTCAATCCTTGCAATCCTGTCATCTATGAATTTCTGGTCTTCCTCAATCTGGACATCAAGATTATTAAGCATAGCTGCAACATTTGCTTCCATGTTGTAATACATACGGGCATAGACACATTTTACATTGTCCTTAACCTTGACAACTATCTTCTTATCCATTGTCAGGTCCATAAGGTATTTGTCACAGTCCTGGACATCAATCAAAAGCAGTTCGTTGACCTGACGCACAAGCTTATCATACGGAAGATATGTGTGTCCCTGCATTGTCGCCTGATTAAGCACATAAAATATTCCGCTCTTAATCCTGAATTCAGAATCAATCTTGATTCCGGCACGCGAAGCAATCTCATCAGCCGTCCTAAAACCGACACCCTCTATGTCATCAGCAAGCCTGTACGGATTCTGTTCAAGAATGTTATAAATGTCGTTTCCATAACGCTTAAATATTTTGTTGGCAAGATTCATCTGGATTCCATAACGCTGAAGAAACATCATTGCTTTTCTGATGTCTTTCTTGTCAATAAGCTGGTTTGCTATATCCATAGCTTTAGACATGCTTATTCCTTTAATCTCAGCCAGACGCTCCGGTTCTTCTTCCATAATCCTGAATGTATCATCGCCAAATGTCTTAACTATTCGTTCAGCCATCTTCTCGCCGATACCCTTGATTGCCCCGGAGCTTAGATAACGCCTTACGGATGCAGCATCATCCGGCGCCCTGAACTCATAAGATGTGACTTTAAACTGCATGTAGTAAACTGCATGCTTAACAAATTCGCCTTGTGCGGTAATAAATTCACCTGTGTTGATATAGCTTAACACTCCAACACAGGTGATTTCTTCATCATCATATACAATATTAAAAACCGTATATCCATTGTCTTCATTCCTGAAGATAATATTCTCCACAAAGCCCTCTACATATTTCACAGACTCGTAATCCAATCTGTTATCTCCTTTATGTTAAATATTATTCCTGCTCATCTGCCTTAGGAATAGACTCTGTAGAATAATTTCTCTTCATCTGCTCATAAAGCGTCTGTGCTATTCCAAGTCCTTTGCCATGATTAGAATCAGTCATAAGCTTGGCATAAGATGACACCATCTCATCTCCAAAGTAACTTCCCAAAGTATTAAGTGAAGTATCCTCTGTTCCGCCAATTCCAGCCATAGAAGAGAACAGATTGCTATCTTCGTCATCCGAATCAATCTTAGCCATCTTCTCCATTGACTTAAGAACCTGTTCAACAAAATAACTTTCAAAATCCTTGCATACAGACATAAGTTCATCGTCTGATGCCTTAGAATAATCAGTATCTGTAAGTTTATTAGTTAAAGAACCCGCTTTAGAATCATACACATCTGAATAATTCTTACTGCTAAGCCCCGTAATAGAATCGCTCATACACTACACCCCGCTTATCTCTTAAGGTTATTAGCCTGCTCCATCATTGTATCAGATGTTGTTATAGCCTTAGAACATAATTCATACGCTCTCTGTGCTGTAATAAGATTAACCATCTCAGTTGCAACCTGAACATTAGATGATTCAAGATATGACTGTCTTAATGAGCTCTTCTTTCCAACTTCATCGTACGCTTCGTTAAGTGCAGCTCCTGACGCCTCAGTCTCTGAAAGGTAGCTTCCACCAATCTTATCCAGTCCTGCAGGATTAGAAAACTGATATAAGCCAATCTTAATACCGATTGGTGCCGGATTGTTAGACTCGTCAGGATATAAAAGGTTGCCGTCTGTATCAATAGTAATAAGATTAGTCTTATAATCTTTACCATTAGCGTCCTGTCCAAGAACTATCTCTGCGCCATCTGCGCTGAGTACAGGATATCCTTCAGAAGTACTAAGCATTACACCTTCTGTAGCTGTTGCCCATGTAAAATGTCCATTTCTTGTATACACAGTCTCGTCAGTATTAGTATTTCTTACTGCGAAAAAACCATCTCCATTAATTGCAAAATCTGTTGTACTGTCAGTTGCATTTAATGCACCCTGTGTATATATTGATGTTACTGCTGAAACTCTTGAACCAAGTCCAACCTGTGCTCCAACAGGTTTATTCTCTCCGTTGGCAGAAGTAGTCTTCGCCTGAAGATTCTGGTAAAGCAGAGACTTAAACTGAGTCTGCTCCTGCTTATATCCTACTGTATTAACATTTGCCAGATTGTTGGCAATAGTATCTACACTTGTCTGCTGGCTCATCATTCCTGATGCAGCAGTCCACAATGATCTCATCATGTCGTCAGTCCTCCATATGTATATGCCTAACAGTTGTTACTAAATCTCAGATATAGATACCATCTTTCCTAACATCTCATCGATAGTATTCATAATCTTCTGATTACTTTCAAAATCTCTTGCAATAGATATCATATCTACCATCTCTGTTACCACATTAATATTGGAAGCCTCCAAATATCCCTGATTAACTGTTGCTGCAGCATCTGTCTGTGTTGCGCCATCTACAGCTCTGTAAAGATTCTCGCCATATGCCTCAACATAGTCATAATTCTCAAAATCTACAAGAGCAAATCTGTCTACATACTGTCCGTCAGCATATATTTCGCCACTCTCTTCTACAGTCAGTTTTTCAAAGTCTGTAGGTAACTGTATCGGACCATTCTCGCCCAATACAAAATCACCATCCTTGGTTACCAGATAACCTTCACGGTTCATCTGGAAAGATCCGTCCCTGGTATAAAGCGTTGAAGTTTCTCCAGCTTTGTTAGTGAAAGAAATCGAAAACAATCCACTTCCACTCAGTGCAAAGTCAAATGTATTGCCCGTGTTCTGGAAAGAGCCCTGATCCCAGCTTCTGAAGGATTCTCCTACTTTCGCTCCAAGATTCAGAGTTCCGATATTCTGATTAATATAGCCCACAGTTTCATCTTTAACTTTGATGCCATAAACATCTTTAAACGACTGTGTCGTAAGGCCTTCTTTCTTATAACCTGTGGTAGTTGCATTAGCCAGATTATTAGACACTACATCCAGTCTCTTCTGCTGAACTGTCAAGCCAGAGTACGCTGTATAAAGCCCTTTTACCATAGCCCGCCTCTTTCTTGATAATATATTCTTCCGGCATAAAAATTGTCAATTCTGCCAGAATGTTAAGAAACATTAGTAATAATCTTATTAAAAATGTTTCAGGTTACTTAACTTCGTCTCTGTAGCCTGCAAGGAACTCAATAAACTTACCTGTACCAATAGCAACACATGTCATTGGATCTTCGGCTGTCATAGTATTAATTCCTGTCTTGGCTTCAATTAAATCCTCAAGTCCTGAAAGAAGACTTCCGCCTCCTGTAAGGACGATTCCTCTGTCTGCAATATCAGATGCAAGTTCTGGTGGAGTCTTCTCAAGAACGCTGTGAACAGCTTCAACAATCTGTGAAGTTGCCTCTCTTAAAGCTTCCTCTGTCTCCTCTGAGCTTACCTCTACAGTCTTAGGAAGACCTGTTACAAGGTTTCTTCCTCGTACATTCATAGTTGTGACTTCTGCCTTAGGATAAGCAGAACCAACCTTTATCTTAATATCTTCTGCGGTTCTTTCACCAATAAGAAGATTATGCTTCTTTCTCATGTATCTTACGATAGCTTCATCAAAATCATCTCCGGCAATCTTAATAGAAGTACTTACAACAGTTCCTCCTAAAGAGATAACAGCGATATCAGTTGTACCACCACCGATATCAACAATCATATTACCGCATGGTCTTGAAATATCAATACCTGCACCGATAGCTGCTGCGATAGGCTCTTCAATAATAGCAACCTCTCTTGCGCCTGCCTGAAGAGTAGCATCCTCAACCGCCTTCTTCTCAACCTCAGTAACACCTGAAGGTACGCATACACTGATTCTAGGCTTCTTAAGCATTCTCTTGCCGATAGCCTTCTGGATAAAGTACTTAAGCATCTTCTCAGTTACAGTGTAATCAGAGATAACACCCTGACGAAGAGGTCTTACAGCAACGATGTTACCTGGTGTTCTACCAAGCATCAGTCTTGCTTCCTCACCGATAGCCTTAATCTTATTAGTATCCCTGTCAAATGCAACAACTGAAGGCTCTTTAAGAACAACACCTTTGCCTCTGATGTACACAAGAATACTTGCAGTACCTAAATCTATACCAATATCTGTTGATAACATGATAATTCCCCTTTCTTATAAAACAATGCGGACCTCTGTCTGTCCGATATATTCAGATAAAACATAAAATCAAAAGTCATTAGAAGCCATGTGTACCCATGGCTAATCACCATTATATACATAAAAAAGGAAATTTAAAAGCCCTAAATAAAAAAAATCTATCTAAATATATATTTTTATAAATATTCAAGAAGCAATATGTCTTGTAAATGTATATCGGCATTAATTTGTGCCTGCTTAATATTCTGCCCGCGAATTTAAAAATATTTTGATTTTGAGATACATACATATTATAATGTGGTGGATTAGGATTATAACTTATTTATATTAAAGATTATATTAAAGTTATTTCTGAATTTAAGTGTATAGGAGATTGCTATGAATATCCGTGTATTAGATAAAAATGATAAGGCTGCCCTTGAACAGCTTATATATACTATAGAAAATGCTCTTCCTGTTCCGGAATGGTGGATTCCTATTGATGATATTGAACGCTCACATTTCTTTGATGCTGACTGGACATGCTTCTTAGGTGCATTTAATGACGATAATGAACTTGTTGCCGCCAGCGCCCTTTTCTTTAATGAACATGAATTTGCTGAGGAAGCTGAAAAGCTCGGTCTCGACATTCGTTCTACAAATGTAGCTGAAGTCGGACGATGCATGGTTCACCCTGACTTTCGCGGTCACAACCTTATGTGTGAGCTTAACAAGCGCCTCTGTTCAATTGCCCGCAACCGCGGCATCGACACAATCCTCGCCGTAGCCCACCCTGACAACGTCGCCAGCAATTCGTCTTTCCGCCGTCTCGGCGCAGAGCTTAAGGCAACTGCCACTGTATTTGGTTCTTACCAGAGGAATATGTATATTCTGCCGTGGTAGGTGAGTAGCAACCTATAGGTAGTGGCTGGTCGGGCAAGGCAGGCTGTCCCCATTGAAGACAGCCTGCCTTGCCCGACCATTTTTATTCACATATATTGCCGTGGCACTTGCTCATGTAACCTGCCTGCAACCGCCTACAATTCTTCCTTAAGGCACTCAAGCAGCCCTTTGCAGCCTGCTAGAACATCCCTGTAAGTTGCCTCAAAATCTCCCGTATACCATGGATCTGCCACATCAAGTCCGTTTCCCGCAAAAGTAAGCAGTTTATATATCTTCTCATCCGGATCTCCGCCCGATATCCTCTGCATATTGCGGATATTCTCAGTATCCATTCCAATAAGGTAATCATATTCCTCATAATCATTCAGAGTCATCTGCACTGCCCTATGAGGAATCACCGGAATACCTTCTTTCTTCAACTTGGCAACAGTGCCATGATGCACCCCATTACCAATCTCCTCGCGACTTGTCGCCGCCGAATTAATATAGAACTTATCAGCAAGTCCCTCTTTCTCAACTAAATATATCATAACGCTTTCTGCCATAGTGCTTCGGCAGATATTGCCGTGACATACGAATAAGACTTTTATCATAGTTTTGATTTACTCCTTTTTGCCCTGAAAAGCCTTGATTTGCAAGGGGGGTTCGGGGATTTTGTGGTTGTTATGATTTTGCGTCAAAAATGCAGATTGAGGCAAAATTTAGCATAGTTTTGCATAGTTTTACTACCGCTTAGTAGTAGAAATGGTAGTAAAACGAGAGGGGGTACTACTAAGGATTATTCATCTATTTTCTTTGATAAATAAGTAGCTAATTCTTTGATATTCTCTTCCTCATGTTCAAGAATATATCGAACAACAATATCAACTAAATCTTCTCTATCTTTTCTCATAGACTTTACCTCATTCAGCAATACTCCATAAAAAGCCTTACCATCAGAATCGTCTTTGTTATTGTTTCTGATATACTCACGAATAATCTCATTAAGTGGTTTTTTCTGAAACAAATATGTATCTAATACAGAAAACAATTCATTGTTTAACTTATCTACCAAGTGAGCTTTAAGATATTTCTCAAGGCTTGCTATTGGAAGGTAATCTATTTTTATACCAGAATACTGTTTATGGTTAGAAATGAATTCAGGAACATTTACCTTAATATCCCTATCTAACACAACTGCTAGTTTTGTCCCTCTATTTAAAAGATTTGAGGATGTGACATCATATGCCATTGTAATGGTATTAGTCCAACCTCCCGTCGGTAAAATCTTAACTCTTATACTACGAGCAATATTCTTACTCACCATTATTTTTTCAATTATTATCTTTGCCAAATCGTCCTCAACTAGTACAACCATATCATTTCCATATCCATCTTCACCATATAAATTTCTAGTTGCATAAGCTGGATAGCATGGATTTGTAACAACCACAGAACCATCAAACATCTTTGTCAAATAATATATATTCTGAGCCTTTATTTCTCTCAGTAATTCAAGCGAATGTGTGGAAAAGAAAATTGATAAATCCACTTCATTTGCTACCTCTTTCAAAAATAGAATAAGTCTACGCAATGCAGACGAATGCAAAGCCAACTCTATCTCATCAAGAAAAACAATGCATGGTCTTCCATCGTTATGTAGTAATCTCTTTTTTCTAAGCATTTCAAGTGAATTAAGAATACTCAGCATTAAGTTTTCTCCTGTTGACATTCTTGGTTGACTTACAAGATTACCATTTGCAGCTTTATGGAAAAAAGTGGCACGAGTCAATCCTTTAGCATCGGCGGCTGCCTTTTTAACAATAAATAAATCTTTATAATAATTGATATCATTATGAAGTATTAACCCCAAATTATTGGAAATGAACTCTCCTGCCGGATATAAGTCCTTTTCTGTAAACGAATCTAAAAGATTAATAACAGACATTTTGGTATCCTTAAACCTGTTACCAAAAATAATGCTACCTTCATAAAAGCCATTAATCTTCATTTTTTCTTCCGAATTCCACGATTCCCATTTTTTTCCATCATAATGCCAGCTTCTAGTAGTAGCTCCAATTGCAAAATCTATTGTGGCATTCAAAGGTCGACCAAAATGCTCATACATTGGCATTGAATAAAAAACTGTCGATGCACATGAAATTAATGTACTCTTTCCCGATCCATTTTCACCTGTAATTGCATATATTCCCTTTTCTAATGGAAAACTAAAATCAAACTCACTGATTCCCTTTATATTCTTAATCTTCATCTCTAAATTCATAACCTATCCTCCAACATAAAAAATCCAAAATATATTATATCAACAAGTGTATAATTTTTCCACAAAAATAACACTCCAGCCATACGCCGGAGTGCCCCCATCTTCTATACTATATTGCCTTAAACATCCTCTTTGTCATTGGTTTCTCATTCTTCTTTTCAACTTCTGCCTGCGCCTTTCTAAACTCTTCCATTCGCTTGAGTTCTTCCTCTGCATCATCAAATCCAAAATGTGTGTACACATTCATAGTTACTGAAATATCCGAATACCCCATAAGGTACTATCCTTATTCATAAATATGTATACTAGATTGGTTTCGGTCAAATCTTTTATAAGAAACACCAGCTGCTTATTATCATTATATAAGTTCAATTTGTGCAAATGTGGCAGATACATGGACAAGCTCAAACACGCCGCTAGGTTCTCCTGTGGCATCTGCTGATGCAGGTCAAAATGACCTGATGTGTGCACACAATCCAGCGTAACCCTCTCCCTCTCAACATCAAGCAAGCGGTCTAGTATCTTCATACAATGCAGAATAGCATTTACATTAAACTCACGAATATCTGCACCTTTCCTTAAACTGTCTCATAATAGAAGGCATAATCATACGAAAACGCCCCTCTGTTGTTCCTACCCGGATAGTTGATCTAGGCATGATCATTTATCTTTATTCAACTCCTCCATATATCCTGCTGTTATTATGCCTGCTGGCAATGCTACAATTGCAATGCCAAACACTGATGATATCATCGTAATAACCTTTCCTGCCATTGAAACTGCATATATGTCTCCGTAACCTACTGTTGTCAAAGATACTGTAGCCCAATATATAGCATCAAAAAAGTTGTTAAAAGTTTCCGGTTCTACATTAAATATAACAAGTGCCGAAATAAATATATATCCAACAGCCAGAACACATACGACAGTCAAAGATTCTTTCTGCCTATGAAAGACATTTAAAAACATTTGGATGTTTTTTGAGTATCTAAATGATTTAAACACTCGAAACACACGGAAAGTCCTGAACAGTCTAAATATTTTTAACAACTTCAAACTATTATTCACTATAATTAGAGATGGTAAAATTGACAGCAAATCGACAATAGCCGTAAACGAAAACGGATACATAACAAATGATATTAAACCCTTTTCCAATTTATAATCTGCAGTCACCAGTCTCAAAATATAATCCACAACAAATATAAATGCCGAAACCTTATCAATAACATTAAATACCCCCGTCTGATTTTTAAATGCTAATGGAAATATACTGACGCATATCGTTATCATCATAAATGTATCATAGATTTTACTGCTTTTGTCATTATCTTCTGCAACTTCGATTATTTCGAAAATTCGTTTTCTCATTGGTGACTCCTATTATTATATTTTTGATTAATCCCACCTCTTAATTAAATATAATTATTACGCAACTAGAATTTTTCTATTCTTGCGCTTTAAATCGAGCTGATGTCTTACATATTTTGAGTTCTTTTTCATAAAATTTTTTTAATTTATTATATTTATCTTCTGGCTTCATACTAAAATATTCTTTTATTAATTTCTCCTGATTTATCTTCTCTTCTTTTTGATATTTTTTTACCCCAAGAATATCTAAAGTTCCTATTATCAAATTATCACTATCCCCGCCTTTTATCTGAACAATATTTCTATAATCTTTTCCATATGGTCCTGTTATGCGTGAATCTCCATAATTAGATGTATTAGATTGTATAACAAATGCATGAAGATCTCGAGCAGTTGATTCTATTATACTTGCAAAATACCCTGTATCTTTATTATTTTCTGGGGCAAATAACATATCAATTTCATTTTTGTATAATGCACGAGCCACTATATCCGTAAACTCGTAACATAAAAATATTCCATATTTTATTCCATATTGTTGAAACACTTGATAATATGCTTTTTCCTGATCATAGCACTTTAAATTTTTTAAAGCCAATACCTCCTTCTCCATTGGTGCATAATCATTTTTCTCACGTATAAACATACAAGAACTAGAATATCTTCGATATCTCCCAGACTTGATAGATGGAAAAATTGCAACATTATTATGTGCTATTCCACTTGCTGTAACATACTGTAATCCAGATATTACCGTAATACCAGACTTTCTTACAAAAGTTAAAATATCTGATATCCATTTAATTGGTAAATAATACTCTGGTAATAACAAGAACTGTACTTTTTCTTCATAGCTTTTTCTTAAAAATTCTATAAAATCTGTTCTATTTAATACAACATCTTTACTTTGTGGCAATCCCACACAACATCTGTCAAGATCTAACTTAATATTAGCAAGTGCAACCTTAATATTTTGTGTTTTACATTCTCCTAAATCAATTCTTTGAACAATATAACCATTATACTTTTCTTCATTTTGTAATGATATTTCAAAATTCTTTTCGTCAGGAATTTGAATATGATTAACTTTATAAAAAAATGATATAATATTATTTATTTTATCATTTGCTGAATATTTTCTTTCATCTTTAAAATAGTTTGTTCCACGTGTTATATTCCGTATATATGTCAAATGAAATAATTCATCAAAATTTATAAATCTAGGTGAAAATCTGCACTTTCTACTTTCACCTATTTCACCGGTTAATTCTCGGAAATTTTCTATTTTTACATCAGTTAAATCATATTCATCTGGAATTTCATCAAAATAGTTAATCAGTGGAAATGATACTAAGTAATGATTAAAAAGATTCGCATGACGCAATTTAATTGATAATTGTAACACTTGTGGTGATTCTTTTCTTGAATATGTAGGATTCAATGCTAATGCCGTTGCAATGCAGATATCCAACATTTTCAACAAATCCTTTTTCATCACTGACTTTACATGCTGATTCTTCCCTTTTTTTACTGAATCTAGATGTTCAATTCTTAAAGATCTTATTGCTTCTTTAATGTTCATTTTAAAACTGTTCCACAATTTCAAACTTCTTTTTTCTGTTAATAAAAAATAATAAAACGCGTTTATCCAGTTGCTATTATAATTTAATGCATTACTTCCCTTAAAGAAATTAACAATTTTTTCTCCTTCTGCATGTACATTTCTATTTTCTTCTGTTGATAAATTTATATTTCCATTTTTATTACTTCTTACAAGTTGTGACATATGCCAACCTAATTTAAATCTATCAACTTCAAGTCTCGACAAATCTCTTAATTTTGTTTGTTGATTAAAATTTTTAATTATATATGTAGCTTCTTCAAAATCTTCTAATTTTAATTCAGTATCTGGTACAACATTCATCTGGCTTGGAATCATTTTGATGTTCTCTAAATTTCTTATCAAACCTGCTGACTTACCTTTTTCGAAAAAAATTATTTTAACCTTTTCTTTTTGAATTTTAAGAGTTTTATATTCACTCAAAAAATATTCCTTGTCATTATTTTTTTCAAGAACACTGTTATTTTTTATCAATAACTCATCAAATTCTTCTGATTCCCCCTTCAAATAATTATTCCCTGTATCAATTAAAATAAGCATATCATCTACATATCTTCCATAATATAAGACATTTGACAATGCACTTACTTTTTTATCATACTCTGCTAAATATAAATTAGCCAACAACATAGATGAAAAAAGTCCTATAGGAAGAACACTCTGATCTCTATCTATATTCTGTGCTAATTCTCTTACATAAGATAAAACTTGCGAATATTTAGCAAAAATCTTTGCCATTATTTGTGTGAGAGAAGATATACTTTCCAATCTTTTATCTTCACCTATATATCTATTTAAATTTTCAAAATCCCAATGAACAGAATAATAAAAACTTTTTATATCAAGAGACACAAGTGCTGTATTCTTCTTTTCTTTATAAAAAAACTTAGCCGCATCAATTGCATTGTTTTTCCAATCACAATATTGATTAAAATATATCTTAAACAACTTATTTTTATCAAAATTTATAGATTCTAAAAAATCACTACTCTTATTGTAAATAACATAATTATCCAAACAATTTCCATAACAATTTTCTTCCAATAATTTTTTATCAAATACTATCTTCCCAACAAGAACGGTCCACAATGTATCTAGTAAATGTAATTCAATAGGCATATCAATAAAAAAATTAACTTTTGTCACTGCAGCATCTTGTGTCAGACCAGTTACAAATATATTTTCAGAATTAGGTACAGTTTCAAAAGTTTTAGGTAAAACATAATACCCAATTTTTCCAATCCAATTTTGAATTTGACTCATAAAAGCAACTGGATTTTCCAATATTTTTGCAAGATTTTTAATAGATTCTCTCATTTGAAAATCATCGTCTTCAAATTCTGCGATTTTCTTTTTTAAAAACAAATTATTTTTATTATAATGATAATATGATTTTAATTTTTTATATGCACCATACAACATTTCTTCATTCTTGGATTCGTTTTCAAACATATATATCCTCTCTCGTATAATTTTTATTATATATTCACTTCTTTTTATATTTTCTTTTTTTATTATCATTATTAACAGACATAGCATCCATCATATCTTGTTTTAACGAACTATATGCCATAACATTTAATCTATCAAACGCATATAAATTTCTACCTTCCACATAGTTTGCTATCCTATTTTCAGAATACATGATGGAATCTAGTTTATCTGCTATATCAACAAAACTTTTATCCCTAGCTGTTTGTTTATTCCCTTTTAAAAATGAGATATTTCTTGAATATTTAACTGTCTTTTTGTTGTTCATTGCCTTATATGTAACATCCACATAAATTTGTGGAAATATTTGTGTAATCATGTTTTGTCCTGAAAATGCAATTTCCCCCTGCACTATCTCTTCTGGAAACAAATCAAATTCCTCTTTAAAATGATTATATATTTTATTATTATCACCATTGTTTTCTATTGAATTAATATTGATTTTTATATCTTTTGCAGCTGATTCTCCTGTATTTTTTATACTTAAATATAATTCATTTTCATTCTCACTAAGACCGAATGTTAACTGTGGAGCCTTTGATTCTACATAATGGTAATTTGATATAATATTTGCTATTACTGTTACAATTAGAGCCAATATAGCAACAAATAACGAAGCAATGTTTAGCATATCCATAATCATTTTCCTCACTATTACTTTTTATTTTATTACAACGTCAATCAGCTGTTTAACTAATGTTATCAGTCCAAATATGCTAGCACCTAATGTTGTTATTGATAAAATTGCTGTTGTTATAGACTCAATTACATTAACTATTCCTGATGCTTCCTTCACTTTAGGAAAAATAAATTTTTTTATTTTTCGCACAATACCAAAAAACGTTTTTATAAACCCAACAAATATGTATAAAATATATGAAAATACAAATATTCCAAATAAACAGTACAAAATATCTTTTTTTAATGGTCCTTTTGTCATATTATTTAAAAAATACCAAATTCCCATTGATGATAATAACACTGTAATTAGTGATAATATTACATGAATCCCTAATTTTTGCATTATTTTATCTTTTTCTTGCATACTTATAGTTGGAAACATTAAAAACCAAATTGTAATACATATTGCACCTATTGTTGTTCGTACTTCATTCGGTTCATCACCACATATAGGACTATACATACCAATAAACGTTATAAGTATCCCCATAATTAGCGTAGCGCTATTTGCGCAATAATATATTTTATATATTTTATATATTTTATCTTTGTATTGTATTATTAATTCTTTAATTTTTGTTTTAATCAATTCTTTCAAACTTCTCCGGCTAATTAAAACATTATCCTCGCTCTCCACTTCCCTCAAAAGCACCTTCTCCCCAAATCCACCTCTTTCCTCAACCTTCTTTACTCTTACTTTCTCCAGTTCATCAACTGAATACCCTCTTGCTTCTGCTGCCGCATATATAACTTCTATCAAGTCAGCAAGCTCCTCGATGTTCTGGTCCTTATGATACTCTGCCAGTTCTTCGTCAAGCTTGGCATCCAGCATTTTTAAATATTCTTCATCAGAAAGTATCTCTGTTTTGCATGTTTTTCCATCTGCTTCAATAATCTCTGGAATTTTATCTCTTACAAGTTTATTGTATATTTTTACCGCCATTGTAACTCCACTCCTTAAATCCCGACATATGGGCTGATTCATAAACTGGTTTAATCACATGTTCCAATCTTTCAATAAAAGTATTCTTGTCCAAACCATCTGCATACAATTGATTCCGAATCTCCTGATTATTAAGATGATATGGCGCAATTTTCTGAAATTCGTGTGCAACTGCCTCATTCTCATTCTTAAGTTCATATGCTCTATATTCCAAACTGCCTAAAGAATTGAAATATAATTCCCATGATGGAAGCAAATTGCTTTTACTACTGTTTATAGATTTAGTTGTAGGGTGTAAATTCCATAATTCATCATGTGCTACATACTGCCATGGTACAAAATGATCTACAGAAATGTTTTCATCTGCCAAATCAATATCACCATATATATCCCTAAGGGATGGATCAATTTGAATTATCAAATTCCAGTATTTTCTCACTCTCTCTATATTTCTTGAAGAAGGTGCTTCAATCTTATCTGCAATTCCTGGTACACTCGGATTTTTGTTCTGTAAATACTGAATTAACTTAAGCTGTGCCCAACCTTTAAGAATAGCCTTATTTCTTACAAGATAATCCGACCATAGACTGTCAATTTCAATTTCTGTCTTAAGACCAGCTATCAACGTAAAATAATATATAAGTCTTTTCTGTCTGTTAATTTCATCTGTCAAATTCTTTTTTGAGCCATTCCACATACTTTGCTTAATATTAATTTCATCATAAAATGGTACTTGCAATCTATATGGAACATTTAATGTCAAATCTGATTTATATTTTGCTATTCTTTTATCCTCTGAATCTTCAAGAAATTTTATAATATTCTCTCGCTTCGTATTTGATATTAATCCATAATTTTTATGAATATATTTAACTACTTCTTCAAGATTATCTGTAACTCCTAACGGACCTAGTCTAAGGTGATATTCGGTTACCATATACCACGCATCAGCAATCATTTCATTAATCAATTCATCAAATGTAAATCTACACTTAGCACTATCTACCTTCTCAAGAATTGCCTGAAACCAGAAAAACTTATAACAATTTGATGTGTTCTCGAACAACTTACTTAAATAGCCTATATTGAGTTCATCTGAATATGGTAACTGCATAACACGCCTTCTTTCGTATAAATATTTCTACATATCCTCTCTTATCTTCTCTATCAAAGTAACATCCGCTGGCAGCCATTCAACCTCTCCAAGGTATTCTTTCGTCAGCCATTTTGCGTTCTCATGCTCTTTTAACACCAGATCTCCGCTTAATATCTCACACCAGAAGCAATCCATTGAAAGATGAAAATTAGGATAATCATATTCAATTGTGTCGATTAAAGTTCCAACTTTAACTTCTGTATCTAATTCTTCCATAATCTCACGTTTTAACGCTTCCTGTGGTGTTTCTCCTGCTTCTATTTTTCCGCCTGGAAATTCCCAGCCATCTTTGAATTCTCCATATCCTCGCTGGGTTGCAAAAATAATTGGTTCTTTCTTATCATTAACTGTCTTTATTACTGCTGCAACTACCCTAACTGTTTTCATGTATTTTCCTCTTTTCTGTAACAAAATTCTTTGCATATACACAGAATTTTGTATGTATTTATGAATTTACAATATACTCATAGATATCTTCTCTCACAGGAACATCAAGAATCCATTCTATTTCAACTGCTGTTTTCTGTGTATTGGGCATTGTAAATTCTTTAGTATTTCCACTAGCTGTCATATGTCCCAGATAATAAAACTCCTTAGAAATCTTATCATCTTTATTCTTACGAACAAAAAGCTCTACTCTGATTCCCCGCTCTTTTGCCTTAAGAAAATTCTGTACATCTTCAGACTGCAGACTTCTTCCAGATTTCGATATTGCTATCAAACGGTCTCTAAAACCTGGCACAAAATGGTCCTCATATTTTGTCGTATCGCTAATATCATCCGATTTATCATAATTAATAAATACAGGAAATGTTTTTGTCTTCTTATCATATTTATAACCACCAATATTTAATGGCACTTCATTTTGTTCCCAATTAAGCAAACGACACACGTCCTCATATGTATATTTCTGATAAAGAACAAAATCTGTTACATCATAGCTTTGCTTATAATCTCTTTCATATCTGCTTATGCCAAAATCAACAAGTTCCTTAATAACATTATAAAAATCTCTATTTGATAACATTTCAAGAAATGTCTTCGTTGGTTTATAATCATTGCCTTCCTTTTCTATGAAGACACACTGGGAATATGTCTTTTTACTAGAACCTGCTGGAAATTCATTTGTCATAACATTTATGATATTTTCTTGCTGTTCCTTACTGATGGATTTACCGTATGTCAACAGATCTTGTGATAGTCCTGTAAATAATCCACATTTTGATAATCCATTTGCATATAGAAGTGTTCTCTTTAATAATTGTAACTCCTGTATTCTCTTACCATTTGCCAATTTCTTTGAAATAAATTCAACTATCTTTTCTTCTTCCTGTGACAAACGGATCTTATAATCCTTCTCGTATTTTACTAAGAATTTATAATACGAACCGAGGCTGTTATTATCGAAAATTCGTATAACATCCATTTCCCCATAATCATCAAAATCCTTGAGTGCCGGTATTCTTCCCAATTTGTTCTTAAGATTTGTATAGTTTTCTTTTATCAGCTTAATATCACTGAAATTAGCATTATCAACAGATGCAAATATTCTCTTCTTGCTTATTTCATCAAAATGCACTGTAGATGCGCCTGGAATAATTCTTCCGCCTTCCATTATATATCTACGTATATTGTCTTTATTGTAAGTTCTATCCCCTGAGAGTGCTATTGGAATCATGAAATTATTATTGTAATTACCAATAAAATCAAGAATTACAACATATTCTTTCCCATCAGCCTTTCTGAGCCCTCGCCCCAACTGCTGAATAAATACTATTGGTGATTGTGTTGGTCTGAGCATAATAACCTGATTAACCTCCACAATATCAACACCCTCATTCAATATTTCTACAGAAAATATATAATCTAATGGCTGCTTATGGACATTTGCCTCACTCTCATTCATTGCAAGTCTTTCAAATGCATCCTGTCTTTCCTGTTCGTTAGCATCACCATTCAATGCTATTGTCCTAAAATATTTCCCTGTATCCGGATTAACTATATTGTTAAACTTATGTGATAATTCCTGTGTCTCTTTAATGCTGCTACAGAATATAAGTCCTTTAACCTTTTCTCCACTATATCCATAGTAATTTGCCTGCTGGATTATATGTTTCACACGTTCATCACTTGTTAACATACTAAAATCACGATTATCTTTATCATCTCCAACTATAGACAAATCAGTAATTCCAAAGTAATGGAACGGACATAACAGATTTTCTTCCATGGCCTGCTGCAAACGTATCTCGTAAGCAATCTGATAATTAAATAACTCATAAACATTTCTGCCTGCAACATTGTCATCTCTCTTATCAGGAGTTGCTGTCATTCCAAGCCAAAGCTTAGGCGAAAAATGTTTCATAATCTTCTGATATGTGTCAGCAGTTACATGATGTGCCTCGTCCAACACAATACAATCAAATGCATCCTTATCATATTGAAGCAAATGCTCATCTCGATTTAATGTCTGGACCGTAGCAAATACATAATCCGCATCATATTCATGATATCCAGCACCAACTAAACCCATAGAAACAGATTTTGCAAACACCTTTTCGTAAGATTTCTTAGTCTGTCTTGCAAGCTGTCCCCTATGAACTAAAAATAACACTCTCTTAAATCCAAGTTCTCTCATTGCAAATGCAGAAGCATAAGTTTTTCCTGTTCCAGTCGCAGATATAAGAAGAGCCCTGTCTTCTCCTGCTTCCAGAATCTTCTTAAGATTTGTAATAAATCCAACCTGCATACTATTTGGTTTTAATCTATATTTTTCAAGGGACACAACCTGATCTTTCCTGGCTATATCTCTCTGATGTTTAATAATTTTATATTGTTCTTTATAATTTTCATAAAATTCATTAAAATCTAAAGCATACTGAGAATTCCACAATTTATTAAACTCAGCAACTATCTCCTTTGCCATCTCTCCCTGCTCGGTTGAGACAAGCTTAGTATTCCACTCCTGATTTCTAGTAAGTGCCGCACTTGTTATATTCGAACTACCAATGATAATACGATACACTTCATCAGTTTTAAAAATATATCCCTTTGTATGAAATCCTTCACCTGCTTCTTGTACATCATACATTTTCAAAGTAATATTTGATAATCCATTAAGCTTCTCCAAGGCTTTAGGTTCACTAAAATTCAGATAATTAGTAGTAAGAATTTTGCCCTGAATATTTTTCTTTTCCAACTCTTTCAATGTCTGAAGTAATGGCGTAATTCCACCCAAAGTAATGAACGCAACACTAATCTGAAACTTATCGCATCTTAAAAGTTCATCCTCAATGGAAGATAAAACCTTCTTCCCGTCCTTGTAATTATTAGATACAAACTGTGGGCTATAAAAGTTGTTCGAAGCAACTGAACCGTCTATATATGCTGTCTCAAATCCTAATCGCAATTCATCTCTTTTATCCATACTGGTACTCCATTTTCACTGACAATTATTATACTAATTATATTATCTATTATGGTAAGTTGCAATGAATGTTTAAATTAAAATTGTTGTTATTTTGTTTTCCTGTTATACTCAGCAATTTAATAATTCTAGAATATAAGTTATTTCTTAATTCACTATCATTTAATGAGTCTATGGGACATTTAACAGGATTCTGCACTAAGTTAGCAAAGTTTATTAAATAATTATATTTACTTTCAATTTCTAATATTTTCAACTCGACATCTCTTCTATTAAAAGGCTTTTTTATATACACTTTTATAGCAGATATTATATCTTCTTCTAATTCCGTTATCTGCTTTTTATTCTTAAGTTCTTCTAAAACACTATTTAAAACAATATCCCTTTCATCCATATTTTTGTCCTCCAATCTTGTATATATGCTTATACTACAACTCCTCATATACAAAATTTGTCAAATTATGTCGACAATGAATGTTATTTGCAATAATTTGTAAAATTATATTTTTTCTTGATTATTCTTTAAGAATTTAATATGACTGAGTAAAGTCTCACGACTGGAAAAGGATGCTCGTTTCTTTTTTATTTTCACCAATTCTACAACATATAAAAAACAGCACCCCGGCAGTACCCATCTACTGCCGAAGTGCTATACACTCCATCAATTATTCCATTAAAATCTACCCAAATATACTCATCAGATTAGCCACAACCAGACCGCCGCCGGTTCCGATGACATATCCAAGCAGCGCCATCATGATACCAACCGGTACGAGGGCATTAGAGTATGCGCCTGCGAGGACCGGTGCTGTTGCTGTTCCACCGATGTTTGCGAGGGAAGCAACACTGCATGTGAAGATGTCGAGTTTCAATATCTTCGCAAGTGCAATCATGATTGCCACATGGATAAGGAGGATAACAAATCCTGCGAGAAGCCATATTGGGGCATTGCCGACTGCTCCAAGGTCTGCTCTTGATGCTATTAAGGCAATGACTATATAAAGCATTACATTTGAAATCTCCTCAGTTCCCTTTATCTTGCCAAATGGTGTCAGGGCAAATACGATACCAAGCAATGATACGATAAGGACTGTCCATGTTGTGCTGTCAAAGAATGATAAATGTGCATTAATCATGCTGCCAAGCTCCATTGAAACTGCAGATACTAAGAGTCCTGAACCGAGCAGAAGAATGATGTTCTGCCATACAAGCGGCTTTGTGTTGGCTTTTGCTTCCTCTTCGAGTGTAGCTCCAACGCCATCGATTATGCTTGTGTCTGCCTTTGTCCATTTGTTGAACTTCTCGTGATTTCCGATTGCCCACAGAAGGAACATTACATAAAGAGTCGCGCAGATTGAATCCATAACGAGGGCGTAAGCCATTGTTGCTTCGTCAACATCAAGTGCTGCCTGGATTGCGAGCATATTGCCGCCGCCGCCCATCCAGCTTCCGCACAGCGCGCCGAGCGCTTTCCATGAACCTGCGCCTAAGAGCTGGTGGAATATTGCATATGAAACAAAGAATCCAAGTCCGATTGACAAAGTTGCTGCGAAGAAACCGATAAGCATTTTAGGTCCAAGCTTGATGATTTTCTTCAAATCACATCGAAGCAGCATTATGAAAAGCATCGCATATAATATCGGGTTCTTGACTGATTTGTACACAGCGCTTGTTGCACTAAGGTCCCACACTTTCATTGTGCAAAGCAGCATAAGCCCCAGGTATATAAGTACAATCGGCGGTGCAAAATTAAAGAACACCTGTGCCTTTTTCCCTTTAAAAATCTTAGGCAGATTTACTAATACTGCGGCTGCAAATATAAGTGCCGCAAGGTATAAAAATCCATCTTTTATCATGTATAAATTCTCCTTATGGTTAATCTATAACATATTCTGCCCATTTTTCTGTAGTATATAACTAAATTTGCGGAAGTAAATGTGATGCAATCTGTCGTCACACACTTACTCCCGCAAATTTAGTTATAAACTTTTAAGTATCTCCATCAGATATTCCCATGTCCTCTGTACTGAAGCCACGTCCATACACTCATCAGGCGTATGCACACTTTCAAGTGTCGGTCCAAATGATATCATATCTACTCCCGGCATTTTGCCAGCGAGTATGCCACATTCGAGTCCGGCGTGGATTGAGGTCACTTCCGGTTCATGGCCGTACACATTTGTAAAGCTATCAACGCATATCTTTCTTAACTGCGAATCACTCTTGTATTCCCATGCAGGATAGTCCGACATTGTGACTACATTTCCTGACAAATGTTTTACAAATGTATTAACTCTCTCAAGCAATAATTTCTTTCCAGCCGCTGTATTGCTTCTTATAAGATATTTGTACACGAGCTTGTCATCTTCAAGATACGCTGTGCCCAGATTAAGTGAAGTCTGCACCATGCCGTTGATTTCCTGACTCATTCTGTACACACCATCAGGACTTAACCCGAGGGCATATATTACATTTTCAGTGCTATGGAAATCTAGGACTTTGTCTGCTGCAGCGTCTGCCTTGCCAACCTCAATCTTAACATGTGGCTCTGTCGCGCTGATTTCCTGCATCCACACATCTGCACTCTCTTTGATGCTTTGTTCAAATGTTGTGGCATCGCAGCTTCTGACACTTACAACTGCCTTTGCTTCTTTTGGAATTGCATTATCCTTGCCACCACCTGAAAGCGACACAAGACGGAAATCTGCTGCCCCGCTGGCATGTGAAAGTAATGAAGCAAGCAATCTTATCGCATTAGTATGCTGTTTGTGAATCTCAACACCGGAATGACCGCCGGCAAGCCCGCTTATTTTAACTTCGAAGCATACCGAACCATTCTGCACATCAATTGCACCATCTGCCACCCAGCCCACTGCGTCCTCATACACAACCGGAATGTCACACTCAGCCCTCACACCTCCAGCACAGCTTACATACAATATTCCCTCACTTTCAGAATCAATATTGATAAGTCTCTTTGCTGTAAGGTCAGAAGTGTCGAGGTCTCTTGCGCCAAGCATTCCAATCTCCTCATCACTTGTAAGCACTGCCTGTATAGGAGGATGCGCAATCGTATCCGAAGCAAGCACTGCCAGTATAAATGCAACTGCAATTCCATCATCAGCGCCAAGCGTCGTGCCATCAGCCCATACCATCTTACCATCAGTGCAAGCCTTAATGCTCTGTACACTCATGTCAATATCGCAGTCCGGTTCTTTCTCACACACCATATCAAGATGTCCCTGCAAAATCACAGGCTCGCAGTCCTCATATCCAGAAGAACCAGCCTTAAATATAACAATATTATCAGACATATCCTTCCTTGCCTTAAGCCCATGCAACTTAGCAAACTCCAGACAATAATCCGCAATCATCCCGGTATTCCCAGAACCATGCGGAATCGAGCATATTTTTTCAAAATAAGAAAACACCTCACCAGGTGACAATTCATTTAACTTCATAAAAAGCCTCCTAAACCTACTTTTTCATCAATTTTCACAATCTGATAGGTCTTTTTTACATTGTTAGTTGGTTTATTATGCTTCTTTCCCCATTAAATACCTACTAATTCATCATATTTCACACTTTAGTAGGTCTTTTTCTTATATGTTTACAACATTAGACATCTCTTGTCAGCCAAAAAACCTACTATTCTCACATAAATCATAAATTTAGTAGGCAATTTTCTTTTTTCTCCACTATTTTCATCATAATTTCTTCTAAATAAACCTACTAATTCATCACATTTAACAACATTAGTAGGCTTTTCCCTACTTATGCGCTGATTTCATGTGCTATTTGACACTATCCCAAATGAACAAAGCCCCACATCACACTCCATCCCCTGACACACACCGTAAATGAAATCATATTTCCAATCCGGCATATGTAACCTCTGCGGCTGGGGCAGTTCAGGGTGTACGCCTGAGTCTGACAAGCTGTGCAGAAGTTAATGCCGCCATCTGCAAAAGTTCAGGGTGCGAAAGCTCGTTCAAGCGAAGCGCGTTTGCTTTCGCACCCTGTAAAAAACTCTGCAGATGGCGGCATTTACTACTGCTAAGCGAAGACAGCCCGAAGGTGTACACCCTGTACTGCCCCATCCGCAGACCGGTCTACACATACCTTCTCGAAAAATGATTCTATTTCACATGCAATATCTCATGAGCCCTGTGTGACAACGGTTTCCCAAAATACTCCTCATAGCACTGCTTAACCGATGGATTCTCATGTGAGAATCTAAGATTATCGCGCTTATCAAGCCCGTACAGCACATGACGGCGCTCCTCAACCATCACAGCATCTTCCTTGTAAGGCTGCCCGCCACCGTTGATACAGCCGCCCGGACAGGACATTATTTCAACGAAATCGTAGTGAACTTCGCCCTTCTTTATTGCATTCATAAGGTGTCTTGTATTGCCAAGCCCACTGGCAACAGCTACATTTATACTTGTTCCATTAAGGTCAAATGTTGCTTCCTTCCAGCCCTCAAGACCTCTCACTGACTGGAACGCATCCGCGTCAGGATTATTTCCTGTCACAAGATAGTAAGCACTTCTGAGTGCCGCCTCCATAACACCTCCTGTTGCACCGAATATAACGCCAGCACCTGTTCCTTCACCTAAAGGATTGTCGAACTCGTCCTCATCAAGTTCTTCCGGCTTTATGAAAAATGCTTTGAACATTCTTTCAACTTCTCTTGTTGTAAGAACTGCGTCAACATCTTTGCCTCCGTCCCATGTACACTCATCCTTTTTTGCAAGACAAGGCATGATTGACACACAGAATATCTTCTCCGGGTCAACCCCAAGCTTTTCTGCATAATACGACTTTGTTATTGCACCAAACATCTGCTGTGGTGACTTTGCTGTTGAAAGTCTGCCTGCCATCTCAGGGAACTCGCTCTTTACGAATTTCACCCATCCTGGACAGCATGATGTGAACATTGGAAGTCCTGACTCCTTGATTTCTGGAAGCCTTTCAAGAAACTCGCTTCCCTCCTCCATAATTGTCATGTCTGCTGCAAATGTTGTGTCAAATATATAATCAAATCCTATTCTTCTAAGTCCTGCAACAAGTCTTTGTGCTGTCGCATATTCCTTAGACATACCAAAATCTTCGCCCCATGCTGTTCTTACTGCTGGTGCAATCTGTACTACTGTAATGATATCCTCATTTTCAATTGCATCAAGCACGATTCCGACATCGTCTCTTTCTGTAAGTGCACCTACAGGGCAGTTGCTTACACACTGACCACAAAGTGTACATGCAGTCTCCGCAATGTTCCTGTTTGCACGCACATTTACAGTTGTACGCGAACCTGTATTTACAACATCCCATATGTGCATTCCCTGAATATTATCACACACTTGCACACAACGCATACATTTGATACATTTCTGGGCATCTCTGATAAGTGGAAATGTTTTATCCCAATTATCTTTTTCTAGGATTGAATCATATGGCATCTCTGATATATTAAGTTCATTTGCAATTGACTGTAACGCACAGTTACCACTTCTTATACATGTACCACATTTGTAATCATGCTGTGAAAGTATGAGCTTGACATTAGTCTTTCTGGTTGTACGCACTTTTCTTGAATTAGTGTAGACAACCATGCCTTCTTCTACGAAGTTATTACATGCTGTAACACATCTGTCAGTACCCTCTACTTCAACAACACATACACGACATGCACCAATTGCGTTGACTTCTTTGAGATAGCAGAGTGTAGGTATTGTCTCTCCTATTGTTTTGGCAGCTTCAAGAATGGTAGTTCCTTCTTTTACTGATACAGCTTTACCGTTAATTGTTAAATTTACCATTGTTTCTCTCTGCCTCCTCTGAATGAACCAAATCCAAAATGATCACATCTTAAGCAGCGTCCAGATTCCTGACATGCTTCCTCGCATGAAAATCCATATTCAATAGGTTCAAAGTCTTTCTTTCTGTCTGCGGCATCACGCAGTGCAACCTCAACTCGTCCGCAAGGTACCTTGTCCTCATATCCGGCATAAGGTATCTCTACATCTGAAGTTATCTCGTGATGGTAGCCAAGATATTCATCAATGTTGGCTGCCGCAACCTTTCCGGCTGCTATAGCCCTGATTACTGTTGCAGGCCCTGTTACGCAGTCTCCTCCTGCAAATACTCCTTTATGTTCTTTAATCTCGCTTGTATCAAGTGCCTCGATTGTTCCTCTCTTGACTGTAACGCCATGCTCCTCAAAATATCTTGTCTCGATACCCTGTCCGATGGCAACTACGATAAGGTCACAAGGAATAAGGACCTCGTCCTTAGCTGCAGTCTTAGGTGATGGTCTGCCGCCTTTTATCCTGCTTATCATCTGTGGCTGAACCCATAAACCAACTGCTGCGTCATTTTCATCTTTCTCTATTCTGACTGGTGACATAAGTTCAAGAACATCACAGCCCTCTGCCTCTGCACCTTCAACCTCTTCCGGAAGCGCCGTCATGTCGGCTTTTCTTCTTCTATACACAATGCTTACTTTCTCAGCACCTAATCTTACAGAAGAACGGGCAACATCCATTGCTACATTTCCACCGCCAATAACAACCACTCGCTTGCCAGTATAGTCAGGCATTTCATCATCACCAATTGCACGAAGCATTTCTACTGCTGATGTTACGCCTGTTGTAGCATCCTCACCATCAATTCCAATCTTCTTGTCTGCATGTGCTCCGATAGAAATGTATACTGCATTATATTCTTTATTAATATCCTCAAGCGTAATGTCTGTTCCTACGCTTATATTTTTCTTGACTTCTATTCCTGTAGACAATATAGCGTTAATCTCCGCATCCAGCTTTTTTCTAGGAAGTCTGTAGTTAGGAATTCCATATCTTAACATTCCACCAAGCTGCTTTCTCTGCTCAAATATAGTAACCTTATGTCCCATAAGAGCCAGATAATATGCGGCACTGAGTCCTCCCGGACCACCACCGATTATTGCAACCTTCTTACCTGTTGGCTCATTACATGCCGGAACCGGAACATCACCGGCATTATCAACTGCCATTTTCTTAAGTCCCCTGATGTTGACTGGCGCGTCAATAAGTGTTCTCTTACATCTGTTTTCACATGGATGCTCACAAATGTATGCGCATGTTGTAGGCATTGGATTATCTCTTCTTATAAGACGAACCGCATCTGCATATCTGCCTTCATGCACAAGTGCTATGTATCCCGGTATATCTACTCCTGCCGGACATGACTTCACACATGCAACCGGCTGGTTACTGTTACATGAACAAAATCCTCTCTCAATATGTGACCTGAAATCATCCTCGCAGCCATCAATACATTTTAGTACAAGCTTTGCTGCCTCATATCCGATTGCACAGTCAGCGGAATAATAGATTCCCTCTGCTGTAAGCCTGATAACATCAAGAGTTTCCTCTGTTGCGTTACCATCAAGCACATCATCAAAAAGTCTCGCAAGCTGCCTGAGTCCCACACGGCATGGGACACATTTACCACATGACTGTGCAAGACACATTTTTATAA
>ERZ840517.145-NODE-145-length-99568-cov-20.507009_pt1 | contig 99568 bp, 101 predicted proteins | sample MGYA00519876_ERZ840517 | MGnify/ENA primary metagenome ERZ840517 (study PRJEB31850, sample SAMEA3708882) | human gut metagenome | biome: human gut; feature: human-associated habitat; material: faeces | place: China | collected 2014 ... | reverse complement strand
GACATAATAAGCAATATGTGGTTTTGCAATAACTTCCGGTATGGGAAGTTTGAATTATTAATATTCACTTTTTAATTTCAAAAATCAGATTTTTGCTCATTGACCATCTGACCCTGCATCGGACCATTGGAGTAGATCGGTGCGCTTTCGCGATAAACAACCGTTGGTGGGATCTCGACCTCACGCACATGGTAATATACGACTCTCGTATCCGCCAGCCGATCATGCAGTGCACGTTTTTCGCGATCCGGTCCGATCATAAAATACCCAATAAAGATAATGATCTTAGACAGAAATCTTCCAACCGTCTCCCGATAAGCCACCTCGAATAATGTCATCTTGCGCTGCTCACTGCTGACAACCCGCAAACGCATTGCACGTTTTCCCAATGTTGCTCCTGTGAAATAGGTGAGCAGGATAAAATACAACACACCGAGCAGATATAGTACAATATCCTTGACCGAATATGAAAAAATAAAATCTTTCACGATAAAATTGTCCGGACTTGCTACTGTCGCAATCCATAGCGGGAACTTAACGACGAGCAATACGCATCCTACGATGATCCAATCAATGATATAAGCTGCCAGACGTACGAAAAATCCGGCATATACCTGATTCTCCGTATTATTCTGCATAATATTTCAGCACTCCTTTTCCTTTTGTGTCGATCATGTCTTTCACAATCTGTGCATCAGACTTTGGTGTTACGTCTTCGGCTGCCTGGAACAGACTGCTTACCAACGAATTCATATCGTTATCCGGCTCATAAAACGTAATGTTCTTGTCGAAATCATTCGTCTGGATAAAATCCTGCTTCTCCTCTTCATAAGAACCAACCTCGTCGACCAGACCATTTTCCTTTGCCTGTTTCGCAGTGTAAATGCGTCCATCCGCAATCTTGCGCACATCGGCATCGTTTATACCACGACCTTCACTGACAATGCTTACGAACTGATCATACGCTTCATCCACTAATCCCTGCATGATCTGTTTCTGCTCGTTCGTCATATCCAATCCGCCGGATCCCATTGCTTTATTAGGTCCACTGGTAATGTCAATTTCCTTGATCCCCAACTTATCATAAAGTCCTTTGTAATTCGTCAGTGATACAATGACACCGATCGATCCGGTCCAGCAATTGCGGTTTGCATAAATCGTATCTGCTGCCATGGAAATATAATATCCACCGGAGCACGCCTCCTGCGCAAAATACGCCCAGATCGGCCGCTTTGTTTTCTCCTTATATTCTTCCAGCTTCAAATACAACTCATCACTCTCGTATACCGTTCCTCCCGGACTATCTACATAAAGCATGATCCCTTTGTTGCTGCTGCTCTTAATCATTTTGTCAATGTATTTCATGTACAGATCATGATTGTAACCTGTGCTTGCCTTCCAAGCATTTGTCTCTGTCGGCCCAATCTCGCCCTCGATATTGATCACACCGATGAAATCTTCCGTTGGCAAAGACACCGAAGTTTCTCCCATCAGATTGTTCACCACGCTTGACACATCACTCTTCTTACTTTGTGTAAACTTGCTCTTCACAATATTTGAAACCACACCGGTCACACCTACAGCAATGATCACTGCACCTGTCACCAAAATACCAACCATTTGTTTTGTCTTCATGGTATGTTTCCTTTCTGAATCCTATGGTTCAAAGATGCCCCAGATCACTGCGTTGTGATCTGTTCTAAGTCCTTGCACCCTCACATTAATAGCCCACCTTTTTGCCGCTCTTTGTCATATAACCGCTGATCCTATTTGCCTTGTAATCCGCTTTTTTGCGGGAATTTGGCACTTGCGGGTCGGTTGGATCATAGTGAATACTTCCTGTCACTTTGATCGTTGCCGGCTTACCAAGCGGTCCAGGCTTCTTGCTGTTCCCCTGCTTGATCTTGATCGGTGTTCCGGTCGGCACATAGTCATACAGCCATTTTGCATCGGCAACTGTCATACGGATACATCCTGCAGACGCTGGTGATCCAAGGCGGTTGTATGTGTTTGGATTTAAGGAATAATGGGACTGTCCTCCCACTGCGATTGCATGAAAATAAACATTTCCGACAATGTGTACTGCCCATCTTGCATATACGGTACTTCCGTCCGGCTCATGCATCGGCTTTAAGGTGTAACGCACCGCCTGCCCATTACTGCACACGCTAAAGTTTCCTAACGGTGTATACGAAGAATGTAACGCCAGTGCTCCCGGTCCTGCATTCGTTGAGACATCTCTACCAACGGATACCGAAAATGCCTGCACAGGAATATCATAAGATTTCGTTTTGGTATCGTACATATATACCGTCACAACTCCAGCCGCACGATTTAATTCGATCGTATAACGACCGCTTCCTTTTTTCAGTTTCAAGATCTTGGTCAGATTTGTCTGGCGTTCATTGTTAATATAGTAAAATTTATACGTCTTTCCGTTATATTTTTCATAACGCCATCCCTGTTTTCCCATATGTTTCTTGCCAATGCTATAGGACTTCTTGTTTAACAGTATTTTTTTGCCCCAAGCAGTATAGCCATAGGCATAGGCAACATATTTTCCAGTGCTCTTGCTCTTGACTACCGCACTGTATTTCTTAGAAGCAAGAACTGCCTTGTAGGTGCCCTGTTTCTTCTTGCCATTTTTGTATACTACAAATGTCACTTTCTTAATATTACCCGGCAAATATGCTCCGGATAATGTAAATTTTGAAGATGCATCCTTGCGAACTTTGATCTTGAATTTACCACCCTTGGCACGTTCGTCTGCCAATGCAGTACAAGTCAGCATCCTGGACACATTGCCTGTATTTTTGTAAACTGCTTTTACTGTATAGAGACCCAGTTTATTTTTTAACTTCTTTAATTTAACCGTGGCAACATATTTCTTGCCGGATTTGCTTGCCTTAGCTGTATATACTTTCTTTCCAGCGCTATTATAAATTGGGAAAGAAATCTGTTTCACATCCGATACACTTTGAAAACCACTCAAAACGATCTTAAAGGATTTTTTCTTCTCCAAAGAAGCGCTCTTTTGCACTGTCAATGTACCTGACAACGGTTCTACCTTGTATTCAGACTGTGCTACCGTAATGCCCTGTGACCAATTTTCATTTTCCAGCACGATCTTGGCACACCACGTTCCATAAGCACTGCCTGCCTTAGAAATCTTCTCCGTCCACTTCAGGGAAGAGCCGGCTAAATTCTTAGCTCCACCGATTTCCTTCGCCGTGCTTTCGGATTTATTTTTCTGCCAAGCATACACTTTCACTTTGTTGCCGCTGCCGGGTGCGAGTACACCGCCTTCCGGCTCTGTTGACACAAGCTGAAAAGTTCTTGCACTGTCTGTTGACTTGCCGGTGATCAGCATACGCATTCTGCTGCGATGAATGGAAAAATCACATACACCTGCTTTAATATCTTCTGTTCCTACCAAAATATGAACAGAATAACTGGTGCAAATGTATTTTGCATCTGCGAGTGTGATGTTTCCTTCATAGGTTCCATTCACGCAATTATCCTCGTTGATCGTAATCTGCTTCTTGATCATCGTCTGTTTATTGTCTGATCTTCTTAATTCCATCGTAAATTCAGATTCTCTGGATGGATCAAGACCCTTTACCGTATACGTACATACCCCGTCTTTTCTGTCTGTTGTAGCACTTGCTGTGTGTGTGGTTGCTGCCTGTGTTACTGCTGTCATAGCACTACACGATAACACCATAGCAAGCATCATCATTACCACGTACTTCCAATTGCTGCTCTTCTTTACCCTCATTGTCAATCCTCCATTCTTGCTTTGCACGATCCAAACGTCAACTATGCCGCTGACATTTTACTCGCAACATGTTGAAACATGTTAAATATATATTTTGTCATGTTTCCCACATTCTGTCAAGATGAAGAATCCGCCCAACCTTTCGACCGGCTAATCGTCAAGGGCGATCAAAAAGACGACACTTGCTTGCTTTTTCGTCAACCGGTCACTTGGTATCACCTGTTCGAGATCTTTCGTCAAATAATCCGATAATGACCACGGATTCGACTGCCCATATTTCAATGGCGTTAATGGCTGGCTTGCCTGCTCAGCCAATTTGCCGGTTCTGTCTATTTTCATAAAAGTTGCTACAATTTCGCACATTTTCACACTGCCTCCCTCTTTCGTCACGGCAGGATCCGATGTATCCTTGTAGTCAAATAATCTGACTACCTTGCAGTCATCAATGGCATAGTCATTGCTCATGCGTTTGCAGTAATCTTCTGCGACTTTATACGCTGTGTTCTCTAATTTGTCCTCATCCGCCAGGTCTTTCGTTTGTTTTCCAGTCACTCCCGCATCGCCAAAAAATCCTGCTTGGATCAACTTATCGACATCAACCTGTGCACCCTGCTCCTCACTCTCACAATTTTGCACGACCATCGATTCTAACCGATAATTGTAGTGATCCAGCAAAACATTGTCGAATACGCCACCCAAATACAACGCAATAAATGCGCACACGATAACGCCGACGATCAGGGTTGCCCGCAAGAACTGTTTGCGGCAGTATGCCTTTTCATATTGTTTGCGGCGTTCTCTCTCTTGCTCATCAAAAACATCTGCTTTATCGATAACCGTTCTGGCTAACTTTTCCTGATTTGGAAGCGGTAACGGAATATCCGTCGGGATCGCACTCATTTCCAACAATTTATCCTCACTTACTTCATCCAGTAATTCTCCGATCCACGGCTCATTGTTGTTAGCTTTTCTACGCTTTGTATGAATCTTCATAATGATCTCCTCCATTCTTATGTCCATCTGCAGTTGTTGCTATGTCAACTGATCATGTTCACTCTGCAGCACCGTCTTTAACTTTTCTAATCCACGTTTCAATCGTTTCTCTACTGCATTTTTGGATAATCCTGCCCGCTGCCCGATTTCTTTTGCTGTCATTCCATAATAATACTTCTGGATCACAATGCTCGCCGTCGGCTCCCCCAAGCCCTTTATCGCCTCGATCAAAAGGCGGCTCTCCTCTTTCTGTATCGTTTGCTGTTCCACATTGTGATCCGACAAAGGTTCTTCCCCTTTTTCCAACTGTTCTTGCAGCGAAATTTTATCAAATTTGTCTGTCTTGCGCTCGTAATACTTAATTGCCTGCCTCTCGGCGATCGTCAGCAAAAAAGTCTTTAGCGAACCTTTCGACAGATCGATCTTGTCTCTGCAGCGATATAATTCAAAAAAAATATCACTGACACATTCTTCAATATCCTCTTTACGAAGACATCCCTGCAAACGGCGCCACGTAATCGAATACACCAGACCACCGTATTGTGCGGTCAGTATACGAATTCCCTCTGCCGGTTTGTCTATTAACAGCGCAAGGATCGTTTCCTCCTGTATCTGTTCCATGATTCCCCCTAAGTCTGCCATTCATCTTGTAATACGCAAATAGCTATGTTCTATCCGGTTACACAATCATATTACCATGTTCTTTCCAAAAACCGCCACCCATTTCAAAATTTGCAATGCAAAAAGACTGCCTTAATTGAGGCAGTCTTTTAATACTTGCAGATTCTCCTGCATTAATGACAAATACGTTACTCCCGCATCAAATTGTTTCTTGGATACGGTATGACAAGACTGATAGGTTTCCACTTTTGCCCCGGTCGCCTCCGCGATCGTATCAGCAACTTTGGAACTGCTCATCTCTACCTGCAGCACAACCGAAATATGCTGCTGTTTGATACGATCGATCAAATAGGCGATCGTATCCGCACTTGGCTCCATATCGCTGCTGCATCCCGGGAATGCGGCACGGTATGTCAGTCCATAGGCGTCTGTAAAATATCGCAGCGGAAAGCGGTCTCCAAAGACCATCTCTTTGTGTTTTGCTCCTGCGACGATCTGACGGATCTGCATGTCCAAATCCTTTAACTGTGCAGTATATTGCTCTGCGCGGTTCAGGTATTCCTGTGAATGATCCGGATCTGCCTTTGCAAAAGCAGCTGCGATCTCACCGACAAGCTTGACACAGTTAAGCGGTGCAGTCCATATATGCTCATCCTGCTCCGTCTCCTCCGCATCGTCGTGATCACCATCTGCATGCTCATGCTCATGTTCTTCTTCCTGCATGCCTTCCACTATTTCCTCGTCAACAACCTTGACATGATCCATCATTCGCAGCGTTGTTATATCTTTGCCTTCTGCCGCTTCTAATACCTTTGGCACCCAGCTTTCCATTGTTCCACCATTGTAGATAAATACATCCGCTTCACCGATCGTCACCATATCTTTGGCAGTCGGTTCAAATGAGTGTGTATCCATTCCGGCAGGAACGATCAGATCTACCGACACACGGTCGCCACCAATCTGCTTTGCAAAATCATAATACGGAAATACCGTAGTGACAATGTGCAGTTTCCCATCTTCCTTTTTCGTTGCGATCTCACCACAACCCGCCACAAGTGGCATGATCATGCAGACCGCCAGGCAAAAGGCAAGCCATTTTTTAGTTATAGACATGTCCAAACGGTTCCTTCCCTTGTGTCCTTTACTTCGATTCCCTTGTCCAAAAGCTCCTGACGGATCGCATCTGCTTTCGCAAAATCTTTTTCCTTCTTAGCTGCTTTACGCTCTGCGATCTTTTCCTCGATCCAAGCAACAAGCTCCGGATCTGCGCCAGTCTCTCCCTCTTCTTCCGCAAGCAGTCCCAAAGACAATACCTGATCAAAATCCTCGATCAGCGCACGTTTGGTTGCATCATTGGTATCTGCCTTGAGTACATCATACAATACGGTAAGTGCCTGAGAAGTATTAATATCGCTTCCCATGGCTTCTGCAAATTTATCCTGATATGCTGCAAAAACGTCCTGATCCACTTCACCTTCTTTGGACAAAGCCGCGATCCGTTTTTGTAACTTTTCGTATGCGATTTTCACATTATCCAATACTTCGTAACTAAATACCAGCGGTTTGCGATAATGTGACTGTAGACAGAACATGCGGTAAACCAGCGGGTTGTAACCTTGCTCTTCCAGAGATGACACGGTCAAAAAGCCACCTGCCGATTTACTCATCTTACCGCGCTTGTCGTTCAGGTGCTGTACATGAAACCAGTAGTTACACCATTTATGCCCGGTATAAGCTTCACTCTGCGCAATTTCATTTGTATGATGCGGAAAAATATTATCAACGCCGCCACAATGGATATCCAAATATTCACCCAAATGCTTCATGCTGATGCAGGAACACTCAATATGCCAGCCCGGATAACCGACTCCCCAAGGGCTGTCCCATTTCAACTCCTGATCGTCAAATTTTGACTTGGTGAACCACAATACGAAATCTGTTTTGCTTCGTTTGTTTTCATCCTCTTCCACATCATCTCTGGCACCAACCATCAGCTCTTCCTCTTTCTGATTGGATAAGACATAATATTCTTTCAGCTTCGATGTGTCAAAATATACATTGCCGCCTGCTACATAAGCATAACCATCGTCAAGCAGCTTCTCGATCATATGAATAAACTCCGGAATACAGTTTGTTGCCGGCTCAACGACGTCCGGAGTCTTGATATTTAACTTAGCGCAGTCCTCAAAGAATGCCTTGCGGTAAAACTCAGCAATCTCCATCACTGTTTTGTGCTCGCGCTTAGCACCTTTTAACATCTTATCTTCCCCGCTGTCTGCATCACTTGTCAAATGACCGACATCGGTAATATTCATAACACGCTTTACATCATATCCGGCATAACGCAGATACTTTTCCAAAACATCTTCCATAATATAACTGCGAAGATTTCCAATGTGCGCAAAATGATACACGGTTGGTCCGCATGTATACATGTTTATTTTACCCGGAACGTTCGGATGAAATTCATCAATTTTTTTAGTTAATGTATTGTATAAATTTACTGGTCGCATGTTCTGTCCCTCCTGCTCTTCTTAATTCCATGCCATCTATACTTTACAAGATAATACTCAATATTGCAATACAAATAAAAAGGACAGTCAACGCACGACTATCCTTTTTGGAGAAGGTATTTTTGTTACTTATGGGGTGTAGCAAAAACTATATAATGTATTGGGGTTTACGATGGTTAGTATAGCAGTGGATCGCAGTTAAGTGTGCACAAACTTGACAGAAATTTGAAAAAGTTTTTGTGCATTTTGAGAACAAGCAATAAAAAACAGGTCAATTTTCCCAAAATCTATGGGGAAACCAACCTGTTTTTGTAACTTTTCATCAATTTTCCGGTAATGTCTGCTCTTCGCCCGCAAATAATTTTTCAAATTCTTCACGATCAATGCGTTCTTTTTCAAGCAACAGAGCGGCACATTTATGCAAAACTTCCATATTTTCTTTGAGGATTTCCTCTGCACGCTCATAGCAGCTATCAATGATCGACTTCACTTCCTCGTCAATCTTCTTCGCAACATCCTCGCTATATCCGCGGCTCGACTGACCAATCTCTCGGCCAACAAATACTTCGTCCTCGCCCGCATAATTGATCATGCCGACATTTTTCGTAAATCCGTATTTGGTAACCATTGCCTTAGCCTGCTCGGTTGCCTGCTTAATATCCTGTGAAGCTCCCGTCGTAATATCATCCAACACAAGTGACTCTGCGATCCGGCCACCGAGACTGACCGTAATATCCTGCAGCATCTTGCCCTTGGTCAAATACATATCGTCCTTCTCGGAAATCGGCATTGTATAACCGCCGGCACCACTTCCTGTTGGGATGATCGATACAATGTGAACCGGTCCCACATCCGGCAATACATGGAACAGGATTGCATGACCCGCCTCATGGTATGCTGTGATCTTACGATCGTGTTCGGATACGATACGGCTCTTCTTCTCTTTACCAATACCAAGCTTGATAAAGGACTTATCTACATCTTCCTGCGAAATGAAACTGCGTCCATCTTTGGCACAGGCGATCGCAGCCTCGTTTAACAAGTTCTCCAGATCTGCTCCGGTAAAGCCGATCGTCGTGTGTGCGATCTTGCTCAGATCAACATCGTCGCCAAGTGTCTTGCCACGCGCATGTACACGTAATATTTCCTCACGCCCACGCACATCCGGTCTGCCAACCGTTACCTGACGGTCAAAACGTCCCGGTCGCAAAATCGCAGGATCCAAAATATCCACACGGTTCGTTGCCGCCATTACAATGATCCCCTCATTGACGCCAAAACCATCCATCTCAACCAACATCTGGTTCAAGGTCTGCTCACGCTCATCGTGTCCACCGCCTAAGCCGGAACCACGCTTGCGGGCTACAGCATCAATCTCATCAATAAAGATGATACACGGTGCATTCTTCTTCGCTTCTGCAAATAAGTCACGCACACGGGACGCGCCGACACCAACAAACATTTCCACAAAATCAGAACCCGACAAACTAAAGAATGGTACTCCTGCCTCTCCTGCCACTGCTTTGGCAAGCAGCGTTTTACCGGTTCCCGGAGGGCCTACCATCAGGATTCCTTTTGGGATTCTTGCTCCTACATCGGTATATTTTGCCGGTTTATCCAAGAAATCTACAATCTCTTCTAATTCCTCTTTCTCTTCTTTAAGGCCGGCAACATCAATAAACTTCTTTGCATTTGGAGAATCCGGATCGATCCTGGTTGCCCGGCTCTTACCGAAATCCATCATCTTCGAGCCACTTGCTCCGGCTCCTCCACCTGTCTGTGCGGACAAAAAGGTAAACAGCAAAAACAACGCTACTAATCCAAATCCACACGGCAGCAATACGGTAATGATCCAAGACGGTTTATCCACGTCGTTGATAACATAATTTTGTGCAAGTTTGCTGTCTGTTTTTATAATCTCTTCTACATCTTTTATGTCAGTACAATTAAAATGTTTGCTTCGCTTGTTCTCATAATTCGCACGCACAACACCTGTCGGTGTTTCCTCATTCGGCGTGATCTCCACGGAAGTGACCTTACCTGCTTTCACATCCTGCTTGAAGTCTTCCACATTATACTGACCGCCGGTGCTGCTAGTCATAATACTCGAAATATACATCGCAATTCCAATGATCGCGAGTACGAGCACATAAAAACCAGCTCCACCTGATCTCATCTGTCTGTTCATGAACATCTCCTTTTATTCGTCTACAAATTCCACCTCACCCAGATAAGGAAGATTACGATATTTCTGTGCATAATCGAGTCCATAGCCTACGATGAATTTGTCTGGAACGACAAAACCAGTGTAATCTACCTCTACATCTACTTCTCTACGATCCGGTTTATCCAACAATGTGGCAATCTTCAGGCTGGCAGGATTGCGTGCTGCAAGCAGTCCACAAATTTTAGATAGTGTGTTTCCTGAATCGATAATATCTTCCACGATCAGGCAGTGACGACCATCAATATCATCGTCAAGGTCTTTCGTGATCATCAATTGTCCGGAACTTTTGACCTCATTTCCATAGCTGGATGCTGCCATAAAATCCATAGAAACCGGCACGGTAATTTTCTTAGCAAGATCTGCGCAAAAAAAGACACTGCCACGCAAAATACAGATCATATGGATCTGCTTTCCCTCATAATCCTTATTGATGCGTGTTGCGATCTCCGTTACCATCTGATCAATTTGTTCCTTACTATACATTTCATGAATAACTTCTTTCATGATACTCCACCTTTCTCCTTCGTCTGGATATTGTGCGCTAACTGCGCTGTAATAATGTGTTTTGTTGCCTCTGTCACGTAAAAAGCAGCACTTACACGTCCAAGCTCCGGAATCCAGATAATATGTTTTCCCATTGCAAGTACCGGTATACTGCCTCTTTTGTCAACCGAGATTTTAGCATCGATAAAGATACGCGCCAGTGTCTTCGTCCCGCCTGCGCCTGTCAACTGCAAGTAATCTCCTTCTTGCGGGAACCGCCAAACCGGTCCGTTGTCTCTATCAAAATGTCCGCGATCCGCCTCTTTCTCTGTCGGATCAGCCAAAACATCAGCATACATTCTATCACAATCAAACCATTTCGTACAGTCATTTTTCGGAACATTTTGTGGCAAATCATCTCGCTGTGTCAGCCGTAACGTAATTACCATCTCCTGTCCGTTCGAATCCTGTAACACGGTCCGCTCATCGAACCGTAGCGGAATCAGCGTATTGCGATGCACATTTGACTGCATGTCAACCCGGATCCATATCTTGTCATAATCTTTGCCTGCTCGCATGTGATATGGAAGATCCAGCCGTTTGCCGGTCGCGCCTTCTGCCAGCCGAAGCAGTGCATCAACATGCACTCTGCCGATATCCTTTCGGCTTCCACAGACCTGTTCCATTATATGCATCAATAGTTGTCCCTGCAAATAGGGATCGACCTTTTTCCACTCATCCACGGAAAAACAAAAGGTATCTCCATCACGATATACCAAGCGTTCATATTGTTCCAACATTTGACGCTCTATATAATCCCACGCTCTTTGACAATCTTCTGCCAGTTCCACCAAATGTCTGCGCGCCATCGGCTGTATTTCCTGCTCTATATAAGGAAATACCCGGTTACGGATCTTATTACGCGTGTATTTTTCTTCTCGATTGGTGGCATCCTCTCTCCAACCGTCCCCGTTTCCCCGGACTATCTGCTCAATCTGCTGTCGATCCAGACACAATAACGGTCGAATAATATTAGCGCGCCCGGCGCGCATTCCGCACACGCCCCGCAAACCACTCCCCCGCAAGATCTGCCATAGAACAGTCTCAGCCTGATCATCTCGATGATGCGCTACTGCAATTTTGTCAAAATTCAGTTCTTTTCGCACTTCTTCAAAACACCGATAACGGTAATTACGGCCCGCCTCTTCCTCCGATAATCCCTGTTCTTTGGCAAGCTGTGGAATATCCATTTCATATAGTCGAAAAGAAATGTTATATTTAGCTGCCAGTCTCTGTGCAAAAGCCGCATCTTCATCTGCTGCCGTTCCTCGGATCCCATGATGTACGTGTACGCAGACAAGCCGAAGCTGCCACTCATTTCTTAGTGCCGCTAATACCTGCAGCAGGCATACCGAATCCATCCCACCGGATAAACCGATCACAATGCCGTCTCCGTTCGTTAACAGCTCATGTTCTACGCAATATTGATTTATCGTATCGTATACTTTCTTCACGTTTTGCTCTATCCTCTCTATTTCTGTGTCCGCAAATTATCACTGATTTCCGTAACGATCACACTCATATCGTCCGGCACACTGCCGCCACACTCACAGATTGCTTCTTCTAATAATGCATCTGCGATTTCTTCCGGGTGGCGTCCCTGCCACTGTTCCATAAATCCGGCCAGCCCATGTTCCATACCGGGTAGCATATCTGCTACGCCATCTGTCATCATTATAACATAATCCCCTGCAGATATGTCCATTTTTCTTGTATACGGGATTACATCCTTTCCGGCTCCGATCGGCAGCGCCTGGCCTTCGACACATGTAATCTCCCCCTCATGATACAGATAAGTAGCTGTTGCACCATTTTTTAACAACTGACAATGCTTTTTATATAGGTTCAGCACCAAAATATCTGCCGTCACATAGCACTCTGTTTCCTCACAGGATAAATACACGGAATTGATCAGTTTAAGTGCAGAAGTCTGCGAAAATCCCGCCTCCGCCATCTGCTCCAATAACTCGATCACCAGACTGCTCTCCGAAAAAGCATCCTGCCCACTCCCCATCCCATCAGATAATGCAATAAGCATCTCCCCGCTTGGTAAAGGCAAACAGGTAAATACATCTCCGGATACTTCTTCACCATCCTTGACTCTTCTGGAAACACCCGCTTCCGCCACCAACGGCGTATCCTCTTCAAACACAAAATATGTCATATCACGGCTGACGATCTGCCTGGACTGCTCTCCTACACGAATCGGTTTTTGGAGCACTTCCTGCAATACGGCAGCAACCTCTTTGGCAGTAACCAGCCGGCCACGCACAGTACGCGCGCGCATATGTATTTCCAGCCTTCCATCCCTTTTCTCGTAAAACATGATCCCCAGCGCTTTTACCCGTTTTGCCTGCAGTTTCTTGCCTACCTTTCCTGCAGCATCTGCCGGAAGATCTCTTGTACGTTCCATCTCTTCTGCCAATCCGCCTACCAATTTGCCAACTTCCTCCATCTGTCCTGCAATGACCTGTCTATTCTCCGACATTTTATTTTGTACGCCCATCATCATACGTGCCATCTGCAGATTTTGATTTGTCTCCGAAACAAAACGCTCTAAATGTATGCACTCCCGCAGAAAACGTGCCGGCATTTGTTCGGGCACTAATATCCCCTGTTCCTGTGCTAACAGCAAGGTTCCAAACATCTCTGAGCTTGCAAGCTCCAACTGTCCCATACAATTTTCGCGATTTTCACACCGATCACAGACCTGTTCAGAAATGCCATCCATAAACTCACGCATCTCATGCCTCGTCATACGAAACTGCTTATCTGACTGATTGGCTAATGCTTTGGATAATTTTTGAAACGAATCTGAAAATTCATGGAGTCTGTGCTTCATAAGCTCTTTCCATTCATTGCCACTTTCCATCGGATGCAGATACAATCCCACTAAATACCCTGTAAATGCAAGCAGTATCCAGATCATAATTTCCGTCAAAGATAGCTTTGTAAACGACTCCCGCGGAAATCCCCATAATGCGGCCCCTGCAAGGACCCCCAAACTGATGACCTCCTCTTTGCCCGGTCGCGATTCTCTGGTCCCATGCAGCAAATACACAATACCTCCATGAAAAATTCTTGTGACAGCAAGCATCAATACTGCTTCAAGCGTTGCCAAAAAAATACTTGTTCCACTATACGGCACAAGTAAATACCTTGTTCCCGACATGACCCATGTTGCCGCTGCCAACAAAAAGGCGGCATGTCCCATCTTTACCGTTATCCTCCGCCTTTTCAAAAAGTCTGCAGCCAGCCACAGCGCTAACATTCCGGCCCCATACGCCAACACCGTGTCCAATGCAAATACGGTACTCATCCCCAGTAATATGGTAATGGCAACCGGTAATACGGCGCCACCCTCTGCAAACCCTGCCGCAAAAAAGGCAGGCGCCACCGGATTCATTCCGTAAATAGACACTCTTCCCAGCAAAAAGCCGAGCAACACCTGCACTAACATTTTTTTCTGAATTGTTTTCATTGCACACTACTCCTTATCTTGCCTGATTTTTCGGGATCAGACTGCCTGTCCCGAACAGCGTGAGACAAAGTATAGGAAACAATAGTTGCAAATTTTGTCAAATCTCAGTACCACGAAAAAAAAGAAATCGACACCGCACCCTTCAAAACGACGCTGCTTCATTTTCTAAGATAAGGGCAACAGAAAAAGCCGGCTCACGCAGAACCGGCTTTCCCTGTTTTGGATCCTATTCCGTTCTGCATTTACAAAACACCCCTTTTGCAAATGCTTCACGAAAATCGGTTAATATAAATGAAGGCGTAGAATTCGAAATCATTCAAGATCATTGCTTTCTAATCAGTAAACCCTATACATGATCTTGTTTTTACTTCTCAGGCTTAAATACAATCTCCCCTTTATGTACAAGCCCTAATTTCTCTCTTGCAATCTCCTCCACGTAATCATCTGTCTTAGCATGCTTCTTAAACTCTTTAATCTCAGCTTGCTCATCTTTAAGTTCGGACTTTTGCTCTTTAAGCTGTTCAATCTGCTTCTGATAAGACTTACTTTGTGATTTCAGTGTAGCGGTCTTATATGTAACTGTACCGCACAGTACAAGGCAAAGTACAATGACGCCCGCTAACGTGAACGGACTCAATTTCTTTTTCCCTCGTCGCTTGCCACGACTCGCTGACATCTTACAACCACCTCCACATACTTATCACCGCAGGGAATCATTATAAATAACTACCCCATCAAACAGCATATACATTACCGAACTATATTCTGTGTACAGCTCTTCGCTGACATACCATATATTGTATATCCCTTTTGACAAAAAACGCAGACTCTCAATCGTCTGCAAAACCGTACATTTTAAGAAGCTGCTCACTTCTTACTTTGTAGTAATATTATAACTCTTTTATGCGGTTTTCGCAACCCTTTTTCGTGAATAGGTCACCATTTTTAGCAATTAAGACAGACCCTTCATTTCTGAAGGGCCTGCCTACTGTGCACGTCACCGCATAACGCTGTGAAATACTGCTTTTTATTGTTCTGCTTTCACATAATCCTTACCATCTGATGTATAAGCAAGATCTACGATCTCAACTTTAACAAAATCTACACCTAAATACGTGTTAGATGTAAGCAGGATGATCGGATCGTTTGCAAGATACTTCGGATTCAAATGAAGTGCCTTACCCTGCCATGCCGTCTCTGCAAGGATTGGCTGGTTGTTCTCATCCAGTTTTGGTAAAGAATCGCTAAATGCCTCACCTTCCTTGCTAAAGTAATTCACTGTGGATGGCAAAGCTGCAATCTGCTCTTTCGTATACTCGCTGCCGGATACTGACTCTACCTGCTCATACGTAGACTCATACTTCCACTCAAACGTATCGTCTCCCTGCCACATTCCGTTCGTGTATACAAGCTGCAGCTGTGCAGATTTACTGATCATGTCGTCATGCATGGTAATACGAATACCAGGCTCTTTGATCTGTGACCAGTCACTCTCACCTTTGCCATTGACTAAGTTGTAATGGGCGTGCCAGCGATATGTATCACTGGAAGCTTCCAACTTAAGATCCGGATAATTGCTGTTGGTCGTTGTACTTAATGTTTCAAACATAGCTCCTGTCGTATTTCCAGCCATTGTCATAACACTGTTTTTACCAAATACTTTCTGCAGCTCATCGTAGTTGACAGAACCTGAACCATTGGTGTTACGCATAAAGTTACCATTCCAGGTTGCCACAACAAGCGGATCCTGATTTTCTGCTACCGGATCTTCCGGCTTACCGGTCATTGTAGTAAGCTTCGATGCAGCTTCTTTCAGGGTAACTGTTTTGCCCATAACTTCACAGAATACCTGTCCAATATCCTCATATACAAAGTATGCATATGCTGCATTGCCTGTTCCCTTACGATCTACAATACCACCTTCATCCCACATTACCGGAACTGCGCCGTACTTCTGGCAGCTCTGGAAGAACTCCTTGAAGTACTCTGGGATGCCGTCCTTATTCACAGATACACAGCCAAATTCGCCAAAGATCACGCCGTAGCCTTTGCTTGTATAGGCTTCTTTGATCGACTCAAAGTCTTCCGCCATCGCTGCATAATCTTCTTCGCTGCCCCAAGTATCCTTAAAAGTAGAAGTCCCCTTTGGGGTTTCATAGGTTGCAGATGTCTTTGCAATACCCCATCCAAGCGGATCGTAATAATGAATGGATACAAACAACTTGGAGATACCATTTTCGCTTACATCGGTAGGCATGGTATACGTGTAATCGTCGTTTGGTTCCGTCGGGTTGTTGGTATATTTGTCACCGGCCTTGTTGGAATACTTATCACCACAGGTCTGATGAAGGTTCGTATCATAACCCGGGATCAAAAGCATACGATAATAGTTGTTGTTCTTGGTTCCATCCGCATTAATACCGGATTTACGAATAATATCAACAAACTTCTGATTGATCTCATTTGTTAATGCATACGTTTCCTTGCGCGTTAAAACGCCCTTGGTACCGCCGGTACCTTTCCAGTTGTCATTTAAGCGCTCACCCAATTCCTCATTGGCTCCCTCGAAGATCAAACGGTCAGAATAATCAATATAACGATTAGCGATCTGTGTCCACATATCTTCATATTTCTTCCAAGCCTGTGCTCTTACAGACAAGTCCGCATCACCGAACATGCCCCACCACTGACCATCCCAATGGTCGTTGATGATAACATACATTTCCTCGTTCAAGCAGTAATTGATAACTTCTTCAACGCGGTCAAAATATGCTTCATTAATACGATAATATGTACTTCCATCGCTCTGTTTCTCCTGAACCATCATATTGGACCAGGCGATCGGGATACGGATCGTATTGATGCCATAGCGTTTCAAGCCGGAAAATAACTTCTGCGTAGATACCGGGTTGCCGGCATTTGTCTCATAGCCCTTTACCCAATCTGCATCTGTCAAAGCTGCTTTCTCTGCATCTGTCATAGTCTCGATGCTTCCTGCTCCGGTCTGCTCCAAAGAGTTACCGATGTTCCAACCCATTCCCATTGCCGGGGTAATATCCTGCGCAGACAGGTTGGTACGCATCATTCCGTTATCTTTTGTAACTGCTCCATAACGTGATTTGTGCTCTGTTGTCAAGTTGCTGTCAGATACTTTACCGTCAGCCACAACATTTGCCGGCTTCGGATCAGCCTCCGGTGTACGTGCCGGAACCGGTGTCTTCGTTACCGTTGGTGCCTTGGTTGCAACCGGCTTCTTCGTGGTTGCCGGTGCCTTCGTGGTTGCCGGTGCCTTCGTCGTAGTCGGTTTCTTGGTTGCTTTTGCAGCCGCTTTCTTCTTCTTAACGGTAACTTTAGCCTTCAATACTTTTTTGACTGTCTTTTTGCCTTTTTTGTACTTAACAGTTGCCGTTACTGTTGTCTTGCCAGCTTTCATGCCCTTAATCTTACCTGACTTACTTACCTTTGCAATCTTTTTGTTCTTAGATTTCCATGTTACTTTTGCCTTCTTTGGTTTGTTTTTGATGGTTACTTTCTTAGAAGAACCTACCTTAACAACAATAGACTTGCTGCTAATCTTTGGTGCTTTCGCCTTTGCCTTTGCCGCAGATGCGATCGTAGACACGCCGTCAAAAGATAACATCATTGCCAGTGCAAGGATACACACAACTGCTCTTCTCATAAACCTGTTCCGCATAATCATTCCTCCTCTTTTTCTGCAATTCAAAAACCCTGCTTCGTCCGCACTTTGCCGAACTCCGCAGGATTCATTATAACATAATTTGTACAAAAAATATAGTAATTTTATAGAATTTTTGTGGTAATTTACTAGTGTTTTCTTCCGTTTTTCGAGGTTTTCTGCTGAGAGCATGATACAGCGCTACGCAATTTTAAGTATAATACACGCCAGACTCTCTTCAGTTTATGAAATACTGCAGCACAGTGACGCCGCAATTTCGTTCGTATCGGTGCAAAGATCCGACAAAGCATACGGCGGACCGGCCTGCTAATGCCGACCTCATACAACACGATCCCACTAAGCAGCGCAACCACACCATACCATCTGATCTGTCCATCGTGCATTTTTAAGAATAAAATAAATGCCGGAACACTGGCAGCGCCCCAAAAAAACAGATCTTCCACAGCGATCCACACGGCGCCATGCGGCACCAGCCAACGAAACAAACGCAAAACATCATATCCGGCCAAGATTGCCATTCCCCCGCACATCATCCACAAAATGAATCGCAGTTGTCCCAGTATCACTTCCGTCATTGAAACATTCTGCTCAGAAAAGAAGCTGCTTTTTTCTGAGTTTCCTCCCTGTCAGAATAAGCAAAACTGTCGATCCGCCCATCAATATCGATTTCTCCCTTCTCCAAAGAAAGGCGATTGACATGCAGCTCATCTCCTTGGATCAGCAGAACGCCCTGTTCCGTCTCCAAATACACTTCCTTGGCGTCAAAAGACAACACATCCCGAACTCCGGATAATACCGCAGACTTGCGTGCATTCAAATATACTTTATGTATCATTCTGGTCTTATCTTCCATTCGTCTTTCTTCCATAATAGGTTACATTCCTTTCTCAGTCCGCAAACTTTGCTGTGATTTCGCACTTTGCCGCCGGCATGATATTTACAGCACGAATCTTATTCGCAGCCGGCTTACCAACCACCCTCTTTATCAGCTGGCTATCCAACCACTCCTCAGCAGCCGGTTTACCAACCACTCTTTATAATGTATGAGGACATGGCTTTATTTATGCTAAGACCGATATGCAGCAAATGTAACCTATGAAATTAATACAATACGATATGATGTTTTGGAGCATGTTATGCAGGGAATTGATTTAAGATCACAATACCTTATATAACTCTCTTGCCTCATCCTTTTTGTAGGTTTCTTCGATACTCAATACTTCAACCTTAACGACTTTATCACCAAATGTGATCTCAATAATATCGCCTACTTTTACATTCAGCGATGCTTTGGCAACTTTGCCATTAACCTGAATACGTCCGGCATCACAAGCCTCATTGGCTACCGGGCGGCGTTTGATCAAACGGGAAACTTTTAAATATTTGTCCAGTCTCATATGTTCACTCTCTCCTCTTATATTAAAATTGCAAAACCAGCGCTTTGCGATGATGTCACGCTGCTTGGCAGCAATTTCCATTAATCTTTTTTCCTTTATAGGAAACGACAAGTTCCCTATAAAGGAAAAAAGAGCTGCATTTCTGCAGCTCTCCAGTGATTACAAATCCAAAAATCTTAGTTTACAGCATCCTTTAATGCCTTACCAGCTTTGAATTTAGGAGCCTTAGATGCCTTGATCTGCATCTTCTCGCCAGTAAGTGGGTTTCTACCCTCACGAGCTGCTCTCTGAGCTACTTCGAAAGTTCCAAAGCCAACTAACTGTACTTTCTCATCTTTCTTTAACTCATCTGTTACAACCTCAATAAAAGCCTTCAAAGCCTTCTCTGCATCTTTCTTAGAAAGGTCAGCACTCTCAGCCATAGCTGCTACCAATTCTGTCTTGTTCATGGATTTAATCCTCCTCAAAAATTAATATTTCCGTAAAAACTTACAAGTCTAGTTATACCCTTTATACAAGCATTTGTCAAGGTTTTTCACGAATTCTGTCCGAAAAACAGGCATTTTTCACATATTTTCATCTCATTCTACACATGTAGAAAGATATTTAATTATTTTTGCACAATGTCGCATACTTTTTCCATATTGCACACAGTTGATCATATTGCTCCATTACACCATCTGTTTTGCCGGTGCGAAGCGGCTCTACGATCTTGCTCAATATATTCGCAATAGGAACCAGTCCCAAATTGGACGCTGTTCCTTTCATTCCATGTGCATTCACAAATGCATCTGTGATCCGCCCTTCGTCAAGTTCGCATTTCAAGTGCTCCAATCCTTCTCCGCCAATGAAAAGATCGTAACATTCCTGGTAAAACTCTTTGTCATCTAAGAACCGTTCCATTGTTTTTTCAGTCTCGCAGCCCCACTGCTCCAAAGTTTCTAACATACTTTTGTCCTCCCGCATTATGTCTTGCGTTTTGTGCCCCCGTTTCTATATTTGAACCTTTTCATAGGTTTCCGCAAATATATCACGCTGTATCACATAAATATCGGTAATGTCATCTAGTCTCACCGCCAGATAATCGCCCGGTCTCCCCAAAAAATACTCTTGTTCACTATTTTTCGAAAATACTCTGGTGCGTTTCTTAAGCTCCTGGCAACATATCACTGCCTGTGTTTTTGGATAACATAACCTTGCCATTTCATCAATACTGATATATCCTCCATCCGAAACGGTCTCTACCACCGGAATAAAATCCAGCATTTGCGTAAAAATGTCCAGCGGTTCTTCCGTCGGTTCATATGTCGCCAAAAATTTATCTTTTCGGATGTGGTATACTTCCCCGCGTCTTCCGATCATAATGTATATATCCGGATCTGCAACGATCGTAATACCTGTTTCATTTTCCAAGGATTTAACCGCCAGTTTCGTTCCTGCAGCCGCAATCCGATCGGTCGGCACAAACGCCCAGCTGATCCTCTTCTTGCGGTAACGATCCATCTCCAATATCTCTTTCTCATGCATTTTCGCATACTGCAGCGCATCGATGCACGTGTCTTCCTCGAAATATTCTGCTACTTTTCCCTGCACAAATTCCATATAATCTGCAGCATCCATCCCTGTCATATGTGCCTTGAAAAGAGCTGCCGGAACGCGTCCACTCGCGGAAACAGCATTCCCTTTAACAAGTCCCATTTCCTCAACAATACTGTCAAGCAGATCGACTGCGCGAACGGCATTCGTCCTGCTGTAAAAATACATCCACACTTCTCCGTTTTTTTCCGTAAATGCCAGAAAATATTCTGCCTGCTGCAGCTTTTCGCCATTTGTCGGTGACTCTGCAGCCGCCATCTGTGCAAGTACTGCCTGCGGCTTATCTGTACTGTCCGAAAATCCCAAAGTTTCTTCCAGCGTCCCTGCATATTCTAACAACAGCAAAGACTGGCTGCGCATATAATATGCCTGCAGGATATCGTCATTCTGAAGTTCTAACCGTTCAAACATTGCATTCTCCATTTGCGTCTCCTTTTTGTCAGATCAATATATAATCCATGGATACGTATGCATATACGGATACATGGGATAGGTATATTTCTTGATCACTTCAAACCCATAGGTGATATGTACCTCGATCACACCTTGTGACCTTTTCAAGATCTTAGCATATATCCTGTCACAGCCTGTAGCCTGAACATCATTCCCTGGCTTCTTCCCGTCACCCGTATCTGTATCGGTATTCCTGTTTGTCTCCAAATAGATTTCCATATCCGAATACAACGGAATATCCGGTTCTATCTTATCTTCCAATTCGATTCGAAGATTGCGATCGAGCGTCAGCAAAACAATCTTTCCGCGCAAGGTCTGATCGGTCACCAGCTCATCTTCAATGCACTGAATCGTGCATTGAAGCCGACCACGCCAAAAAAAGCCGGCCAGTTTATGGTGAGCCAGATTGCAGCTATAGGGTGTTCCGATTCCTGTTACACTATATACTTTTAACGGTGTGGAAATCCCTTTGACCTGTATCGTAAATTTCCCGTCCGTCTTGATCGCCGCATTTGCGTTTTGTACGGTATCATAGGATACGAGTACCTGACCACCGACACTCGCACCCTCTATTCTCGAACATTCATTAACGGCCTGACCGATGACGTTATATCGCATCATCGTTTCTGATCCGAAATTTCCGATAAATACTTCTCCGCGATGTATGCCAATTCCCATCTCTAGCGGCACCAGCCCTTTGGAAATAATATAGTCATTGACCTTTGCCATCGCTTTCTGCATCTTTATACCGGCTGTAATTCCTTCTTCAATCTGTGCCTTAGAATCTGGAGATGCTCCAAACACAGCAAGAATGGCATCTCCCAAAAACTCGATCACCACGCCGTAATATTTGGTAATACACTGCAGCATTTCATCAAAGAAACAATTAAGAATATCCGTTACCGCCTCTGGCGTCATGCTTTCTGACATTGCGGTGAATCCCCGCAGATCAGCCATCATCACCGTAAGCTTTCGCTTCTCACCTCCAATAACCGCACCTTTGGGATCTTCCAAAATGCTGTCAACGACATTATCTGAGAAATAACGTCCAAAAATCTGATGCAGCAATTGATTTCTTGACTGGAGCTGTTTATTAAGCCGAATGATCTCTTTTGCCTCCTGCAGATCTCCTGCCTGTTTTTGCAACATGATCTCGTAGTTTTTCGTTGCCTCGTGCTGCCACGCCGTTCGCTCGATACGCATGATACCCGCTCGCGAAAACGGCTTATGTACAACGACTGTGGCACCCTTTTCGTAACATTCCTCATCCAGTTCTTCGCTGCGTTTTTCGGTCATAAAAAACAAAGGAACACCGCCTAGCGACTGCTGCCTGCGCAGAAAAAGAACACTGGCAAAATCTTCTTTCTTTGCCATTTGATAGTCAAAGATAATAAGAGAAGGCGTGCTGATTCTCGACCGCTCCCCCTCCTCCTGTGCCAGTGCGGCTTTCTGAACCGCCTCAAAGGAAAGCAAGCAAAGCGCACGCATTGATCCTGCCGCATTGATCCGTCTCTGCGCCTCAATCATTTCGAGACGATCATCTCCAATCACCCAAATAATTTTCTCCATAAGCAGAACTCCTTCCCCGACACACTGTTTTCCTCGCCCTACACTTGCACTTACTCAGTGCTCAGCATTATACATCCTCTTGCCAAATACCCGATATCTACCGCGAAGAACGCCAGTTGCCGCTTTGACCGTAGTTGACCGAAAATCCTTTCAGCTTTTTACACTGATCGCACAAATAACCGGTTCGAATTGGCGCACCACAGTTTTCGCAGGACATACGGATCGGTGACTGCCTTGGTATCTCTAAATATTCCTGCCGCAAGAACTGTTCGATCGCTTTGCGAGGCACCCCTGTTTCGCGTTCTATGATCAACGCCGGAGTTGCTCCGAAGCGCTCCAAATACAAGCGTACCGTCTGAAAATAATCGTAATTTTCCCTGCCGCATACCTTACAACGATAAACGCCTCGTGCAATCTTTTCTACACCTTCACCGCAATATTTACAATCCATTGGTATTCTATTTAGCGATAACCCCTCAGCACTCATCCGTGTACCAACGGTATAGATTTCTCCAGGAACATCTTCCTCCGAATAGCGTGCCAAAGATCCAAACTGTCCGGTGTTATTTTTAAGTGGGCGAAATTTTGGCTTAGACGATACCATCCTGTCATTTGTCCGGCCACTGTCCGCAGTCTGTGACTTTTTTCCTGCGGCTGCCTCGACACTTTTTGTCTGATCCATAAATGCTTGGATGCCTTCGCCGGATGTCCCTCCTGTCGTATATGGCTGCAGCTGTTCACACAAACTCTTTACCGCAGCTACCTCTCCCAAATAATATGGGATCATCTGTACGTTATTCAAATAGAAACTAAATGTATCGTTCATTGGCGTATCGTCAATCTTAAACGGAACAATATTTTTTTTATAACAGATCGCACTGTCAACCTCTTTTTCTACCCATACCGATTCCTGCGATTCCTTAGATAAGATTAGCAAAAACAGATCACATTCTCTGATTGCACGCGGAATCTCTCTAGCATAATTTGACCCCACCGGGATCATATCCGGTGCTTTCCAATAGGATACTCCAATATGTTCTAGCACGCGGACGATCTTATGAACCAACTCTTTATTTTTGGAACTATAACTAATAAAAACAGATTTTATTTCTGCCATTTTTGTATCCACACCTTTCCTATCAAACAACAACCCGGTTTCGTCCGGTAGTTTTTGCCTGATACAAACGTTCATCTGCCTGCTTTACGTTTTGATCCATCGTCTGATCACCGTCTAGCTGATATACTCCAAAAGACATCGTTACCGCAATATGATGCTCCTCAAATTCGATCGACATATGCTCGACGATCTCTCGAATATGTTCTGCAATCTCCTGTGCTTTGACAAGCGGACAATCCATACACATCAGGATAAATTCTTCACCACCCCATCGCACCGCCTCATCTTCAGATGCAACATGCTCTTGCAGCACCGCTGCTATTCTTTGCAATACGGCATCACCTGCGTTGTGTCCATAGGTATCGTTTACTTTCTTGAAAAAATCAATATCACACATAATTATGGACGCCGTTCCGTTTTGTGGATCCGATACGGTTTCCTCATAAAACTCATAAAATCCGCGGCGATTGGTCAGCCCTGTCAACGGATCTATACGAATCTCCGTGTCCAACAAATAGGACTCCAATGTTTTGCCACAATAAACAGCCGCTAATGTGAGATGTTTCTTATCTTTCTCATCAAACGTCCCCGCCGTTCCGTCTGCATTCAGCTTATTGATCGCCTGATACGCCCCGATCACTTTACCCTTGGCATTCGTTACCGGCATGCACAAAATAGACTTTGTCACAAATCCTGTCTGCTTATCCACCGCCGGATTGAACCGTTCATCCTGATACGGATCATTGATCACGATCGTTTCTTTATTTTGGATGGATGCATCTATGATCCCGCTCCCCTCGGGTACTGTAATCTTGTCACTTCCCACCGCAGCTAACGTCCAGTACTGCTTATGTTTCGCATCCCAGTACCAAAATGATGCGCGCTCAGAATGCGCCAGCACACGGCCAAGATCCGTCAGCAGTGAAACGACCTTGGAAAAATCTTTTTCATCGACCAACTGACTCATATATAAAAATATGTCTTCGAGCATCTGCTCTGCACTATATGTTATTTGCTGTTCCATTGTGATTCCCCATTTCTATGTCATTTAGCAAAAACAGTGTTCTATAGTTTCTTTCGTAAATACTCCAACGACCGCCGCTGGTTATCCGGTTTTGTCGTCTCGATCAGTACACTGCATTCTTCAAAATATGTTTGATAATATCTGCAAAACAATTCCCAGTCAATCCTGCCATCCCCAACAGCAAGATGCAGATCCCTTCGCAGATCGTTATCGTTTATATGGATATGTCGAATATATTGCCGCAGTGCTTTGATCCATTCCTCGATCGGCGTATCCGATAAATGCGCATGTGCATAGTCCAAACATACTCCGAAATTAGAATATACGCATAACTGCTCGGATATTTTCTGTAAAATAACCGGATCGCTGTCAAACATATTTTCCATGTAAATTTGTATCTCCGGATATGCTTCTAACAAGTGCCGGACGAATGTACAGGTGCCGTCAACCACCTGATCATCATATACAATATTAGAAAGCATCGGATTCCAATTTGTGTGGAATACAACTCCTTTCACCGAAAGTTCTTGGGCAATCTCCATGCTCTGTCGCATACGAAGTTTTGAAATCTCGCGGATCTGTGGGTCGTAACTAAACACCGACACATCATAGAACGCCCCATGCATCGTGCTTCCTGCCGGAATCCCGGCCTTCTGATATTTCTGTATAATATCTTCTCTTCGTTTCTTATCTTCAAACACAAGCGGATCATAAAAATCATTGATTTCAAAACCAACCTGATACTCCTGCGCCAAATCCTCATACGCCTGCAATTCTTCAGCAAGCGATACGATCAAAAAATCTCCCATATTTTGCTCCCGTTTTTTAATTTTCACCGGTTCCTTTTGCAAATTATTATAGCATAAATTGAATTGCTTATGCAATTATTGATAACAGGTTCGCACGGAAAAAAGACCCATCACCTTTCGGCAATGGATCTTATATTACTGTCTCAAACTTCGCACATCAAAAATTACCATGTTGTCACTTATTGCTTATTATGTCGATAGTTTAATTATATTTTGCAACCACCATATTGTGGGTTCTGCCATGAAGAAACTATAGCAATTGCCTTGCCGCAATTAGTTTTCACAGTGATTTCTAGATTTTGTTGTCTCTGATTTATGATTTACATGCCTTACGGAAACTCGAAGTCCCGGAAGCAAGGTATTCATCATTTTTGAAAGGGACTTTGCGCTCGTCGTTACTTATGTCTCGTATTTCAGAGACATTAAGTAACGTGACGTAGCGCATCGTAGCGAAAGCGTCCCGTCCAAAAATTGATGATACCTTGCTAAACCGGGACATCTCAGACACTCCTTCAGGCATGTATTCATCAGAGACTTAACAAAATAAGAAATCACGCAAAAACTCTGCGTTCTGCGGCAATTGTCTTAGTTTCTTGATGGCAGAATAATTTACTTTATTGGCTGCAAAATAGCTATTATTTTACTTACATAATAAGCAATAAGTGACCAGATGGCAGCTTCGGATGTGCGAAGTTTGAATTACTGTTCTAATTGTCTTCCCAAAAAACCTGCTGCCACGCGAGCTAATTTGTGCTCCGTATCTCCCAAAGGCATCTCTTTGCTGCGTGTAAATATTACAACGGCCCCTATCGCATCTCCTTCTGATATGATTGGACAGATCACTTCCCATGCAAAGTTCTCAGGCTCATCACACACTTTTCGATACTCTTTGCCTGCTCCGGAGGCGACCACACTCTCTCTTCTGTCGATCATACGCTCCAAATCCCTGCTGACTGCTTTATCTAACAGCAATTTTTTCGTGCCTGATGATGCAGCTATGATATGCTCCCGGTCCGTCACCGCAACTTGATGTCCCGTTGTCTGCGCTAATGCATCTGCATACTGCTGTGCTAATATTCCCATATCTTCCATCATGGAATATTTCTTTAATATCACTTCGCCTTCTCTGTCTGTATAAATTTCTAACGGGTCTCCTTCACGGATACGCAAAGTACGACGAATTTCTTTCGGTATTACGACTCGTCCCAGATCGTCAATTTTTCTGATTATTCCTGTTGCTTTCACCAATGTTTCCTCCAATTCCATATTTTAGCAATAACAAATTGTCATTTTTGCTACATATTCACTTTGGAGTTAGTATGTGGAAATCCGGAAAAATTATACAACCGAGATCTCACCTGCTGATTACTGTACTTTTTTATCAAGTGGATACATATTGGTGCTTAAATATTTCATTCCGTTATCTGCCAAAATAACAACAATATTTTTGCCGGCATTTTCCGGTCTTTGGGCAACAATAGTTGCTGCGTGCAGTGCTGCACCGGCAGACTGTCCCAAAAACACACCATCCGTCTGTGCAATTTCGTGGCCAAGAGCATACGCATCTTCGCCTTTGACATCAATATATTCATCGTAATCAAATCCGACAATAAATGGTGCCTTTGCAGTATCTGGGAAACCCGGATCGCCAAATGGCGCAATGCCGTCAATGGTCTGCGGATCTTCGGAACCACCAGGTCTTGAGGTCGGATCTGCCTGTACGGCAACAATTTTAACATCCGGATTTTTTTCACGGAAATATTTAGTAAGTCCGGTAATTGTTCCTGCAGTTCCACTGGTTGCTACTAAAATATCTACTTTGCCATCTGTATCTTCCCAGATCTCCGGTCCGGTTGTCGCATAATGAACTCCCGGATTGGCCTCATTGGCCAACTGGTTAATGAAATAATGATGTGTTGGCTGAGCATCGCAATATTTCTGGATCGCTTCCTGATAAAATCCTGTTGTGAATGTTCCGTTCGCAAAGGCTTCCGGCACGCCCGGCACATCAAACATGCTCTTTAAGTCAGCGCCATATGCACGCAGCATCTTTTGGCGTTCTTCGGACTGGCCCGGCTCCAAAAATACCGTCAGCTTGTAACCACGGCTTGCAGAAAATGCAGCCAACCCAATTCCGGTATTTCCAGAGGTGTTTTCTACGATCGTATCTCCCGGGTGAAGAATACCATCTTCCTCTGCCTTTTTGATCATGTTAAGAGCGGCGCGGTCCTTGATGGAACCCGATGGATTAAAATACTCCAATTTTCCCAGCAAATGTGCTTTGATATCGTGTTTTTCCTCAAACTTTTCAAACTCAAATAACGGTGTGCGTCCTACTAATTCTTCAATATTTTTTACAATCTTTGCCATAACTATTCTCGTTCCTTTCTTTTTTGCAATTTACGATACATACAGATCTTGATAAGGATCTTCTAGGTATCCCGGTAAATATGTCTTATCTTCTATGTACTGCGCCAACGCCAGCAACGATGCCGCGCAGCCGCCACTTCCGTGATACAGTCCCACATACGCCTCTGATCTGTCCGGTTCATGCCGGTTCCAAGACGTATACCAATTGCGCACTTTGTGCTGATAGGTCGATTCACCAATGATCGCCTCAGCCGCCTCATAGGCTGCATCCAGATATACCGAATTACCTGTCAGCTTATGTACATGCAGAAAATGTTCTAACATTCCCGCTGCACCACAGCAATAGCAATTCGTTCTCCAATAACCGTCCGAATGTTTCGTTGGCGCACCCGCTGCCAACAGACCATTGGTCAACTTAATGACAAAATCTTTATACGATTCGTCTCCGGTAATCCGATACAGTTTGTAAAACAATCTTGAGGTGCCGATCGGTCCCTGACATACTCCCAGATAATACAGGTCTATCAGATACGTATCGTTATATTTAACCAAAGCCGCCTCGCCATCTTCAGAGTAGTCTGCAATATTTTGAATATACTGTGCCGCTTTCTTTGCAATGTCTAAATATTCTTCCTGATGCGTCTGCTCATATACGCTTGCCAAAATATAACCACAGCCTGCAGCACCATATTCAAATCCCGGGAAATAGCCACCCGCTTTGCCAATTGTCGGAAAAGTCTCTGTATCCATTACGTACCAGCGGTATCCACCCTGCGGCGCATCTTCCTTGCGGTCTGCAATATATTTTGCCGCTTTTGCCGCAGCATCCAGATATTTATCACCGCCGAACGTATTATAAATGTCGAGCAGAAATAGGATCAAACCACCTTCGCCTAATATGCCGTAAAACCCATACCAAGTAAGTGCTCCCTGCTCGTCTTTTGCTGCCTCGATCGCATCATCGGCAACTGTCAGCGCAAACTGCTTATAACGTTCCTCTCCTGTAATTTTATAGAGTTCCTTTGCAACATAGGCACCTCCCGCCGGACCATTCAAATAACCGATATAGGCCCCCTGCAAAAATGGTACTTCCGTCGCAAAATCCTCCTTGCCACGATATTTACGGATCACATAACGGATACCCGCCTCCGCCTTGCGTAAGTATTTCTCTTGCTCTGTCGCGACATAATATTTCAAATATAATAATGCAATTCCTGCTGCGCCCGCATACAAACTCGCGTCATCTAAAAGTAAGGCATCCTTTTCCACTTGTTTGCCCGGCATGACATCCCAGCTCTCCACATCACCATCTACATGGCCATATTGTTCAATCCAATTGACCGATTCTGCTGCCGTCTGGAGAAGTCTCTGCCGATCTAACGGTGCAAATGCCTTGATCCAGTTTCTTTTACTCATAAGCGCTGCTCCTTTCTCCTACTATCTCTATAGGAATTATCTATATTCGAATCATACTACTCTTTTCGATCTTTGCATAATCTTAAAAAAATATAACGTGTTATAGTTTTTTTCTATAACACGTTATATTTACGCAACATTATTATATTTATGCGATACTGTTATACTTACGCGGTACTCGTTATACTTACGCAGCATTATTATACTTACGCAGTACTGTTATGCTTATGCGGCATTATTATACTTATGCGGTACTTGTTATACTTACTCGCCTTTATTATATTCACGCCAATACCTTATCCTTGTATTTGCTTAACTCTTCAAGGAATTTATTACCCATTTCACTCATAACTGACGCTTTGCGCGCGATATAGCCAATGGTCATTTTCTCGTCTGTCTCCAATTTAACTGCACAAAACGCAGAACCGTTCAGTTCCTCACAAATAATGCCGGAACATAATGTATAACCATTGATCCCAACCATCAGATTAAGCATGGTCGCTCTATCATTAGCACGCACCAACTGCTTGTAAGCATAGGTGCTCAGTACTTCTTCCGCATAATAAAACGAATTACTTTCTCCTTGTGCAAAGGCAAGACACGGATAATCATTCAGCTCTTCCATAGTGACGCTTGACTTGCCCGCAAGCGGATTGTTTTTACTCATGTAGGCATAAATCCCACATTCAAACAATGGTGTAAATACCAGCCCGGACTCCCGAAAAATCTTTTGCAACACTGCCTGATTATAAGCATTCAAATAGAGCACACCTATTTCACTGATCTGATTTTTGACGTTTTCAATGACTTCATGCGTCTTCGTCTCATGGATCTCAAACTCATACTCTTCCATGCCATACTGATCGATCACTGATACAAACGCATTCACCGCAAACGTGTAATGCTGCATAGAGACATGAAAAGTACGCTTGATATTTTTGTGCGATATATATTTAGCATCCAAAATGTCATATTGCTCGATCACTGACTTTGCATAGCCCAAAAACTCACGTCCCTTGACAGTAAGAGATATGCCGCTCTTTGTTCGCGCGAAAATTTCGAATCCAACTTCCTGTTCTAACGACTTCAAAGATGCAGTCAGGCTCGGCTGCGAAATGAACAGTTTTTTGGCAGCTTCATTGATCGAACTGTCTTTGGACAATTCCACAATATACTTTAATTGATTCAAGGTCATCGTTCTAGTTTCCTTTTTTATTATGTCCCATTTTTAGGACAATTTGCTCCTATACGGAAAGATCAAATTTCTGTCCAACAGACTGGGTGGCCTCTTCTTTCACCGTATTCCAGTCAACCTTCTGTAATTTATCTAATAGCTCCTCGTAGGATGATGCCTGGACTTTTGTCTTTTTCTTCACGGTCTCTTTCTGATCGGCAGCTTTTTCCTTTTGAGCGGCTTTCTTCTTCTCTTCTGCTTTGGCATCCTTTGCATCTTCTATGCGCTCTTTCTGCTTTGCTGTAGACTTCTCCAGTTCCGCAAAGTATGACACTGTACCATCATCATGAAAAGCAATGCCTACTTTCACAATGTCGTCATAAGATGCGCCGTTCTGACCATCTTCTGTCTCTTTGTTGGCAAGCTGTTCTTTAAGCTGCTTGAATTTCTCAAGTGCATCATTGATCATGTCGAGCCTTTCCTGCTTGTAGCTCTCATCGTTTGCCATCTTTTCCAGTTCATCACCGGTAAACAACGCCGAAAAATCTTTAGTCCCTGCAGACATGATCGACTGTGCTTCCTCATCACTGCTAAAATCTGCCACAAAAAAATCCATATTGGTATATTTATCTTTCAGCTCGTCTAACAACGCTTTCGCTTTAGTCGAAAGATTATCATATGTATTCGTCTTATCTGCCGCTGTACTGCTGCTTTTTTTTGCAGGGGCTGCATTATTCTCTGCCTTTGCTGCTTTCTTATTCTGCATTGTCTTTGCCACATCATAATACTGTGCTGCTGCACCACTATTTGTCACTACCTGATTCATACATTACCTCCATTTACTGTATGTCACTCTGAGTCATCTGCGCCAACGTCTCACATCTTGCGCGACATCACAACGTCCAATCGCATTATGTAATATTTCGGCTATTTAATATATCGGATAAGATTTGCTATTTCCTTACGCAATTTTCATTTGTTCCGTCTAAACGTCAAAGACGACTGAAGAAGCGGAACAGATGCACCTAACAAAGAGCTATTTGATCCTGCGCAATGATCTTTCCATTCTGCCACAACATGATACAATCCTATAATTAAACGATATAATCATTGTGCGCGCTTCGCAACCTATGGTATGATGAAGTTGCTGTTTTTGCATAGATGCTTTTGTGAACATGAGTTTGTATACACAGCAAATAAACTATTATATGTAAATATGAGCATGTATACGCAGCAGATAAACTATTCTAAAGAAATGGAGAAGAAATATGAAATTAGCAATTTTAATCCTTTACTTTGCAGTCCTGATCGGTATCGGGCTGTATTGCAGAAAACACACTACTGATGTCAATGGTTTTGTATTAGGTGGTCGTTCGGTTGGCCCCTGGCTGACTGCTTTTGCCTATGGAACCTCATATTTTTCTGCCGTTGTCTTTGTCGGCTATGCCGGACAATTTGGTTGGAAATATGGTATTGCAGCGACTTGGGCCGGTATTGGAAATGCACTGATCGGCTCGCTGTTAGCATGGGTTGTCCTAGGTCGACGCACCCGAATAATGACACAGCACTTAGACTCGGCAACAATGCCACAGTTTTTTGGAGAACGTTTTAACAGCCGCGCCCTAAAGGTCGCTGCTTCCGTCATTATTTTTATTTTCCTGATCCCTTATACAGCATCTCTTTATAATGGATTATCACGTTTGTTTGGTATGGCTTTTGATATTGACTATTCCGTATGTATCATCATTATGGCTGTACTTACCGCAATTTATGTTATTGCAGGCGGATATATGGCAACGGCGATCAATGATTTCATTCAGGGTATCATAATGTTGGTCGGCATTGTTGCGGTCATCGCTGCGGTATTGATGAGCAAGGGCGGATTTATGGCTTCCTTGAATGGTCTGGCTCAGATAAGCGATCCGGAAGTTTCCAAAGCACCCGGCATTTTCGCCTCTTTCTTTGGCCCTGATCCACTTGGTCTTTTGTTTGTGGTTATTTTGACATCGCTCGGTACCTGGGGGCTGCCACAGATGGTACAAAAATTTTATGCCATCAAAGATGAGTCCTCGATCAAGACAGGCACTATTATTTCAACAATCTTTGCCATGATCGTTGCCGGTGGAAGTTATTTTCTCGGTGGATTTGGCCGTCTGTTCTCGGATCAGATCGACGTGGAGGCAAATGGCTTTGACTCTATTATCCCAACTATGTTATCCGGGCTGCCATCCGTGCTGATTGCCTTAGTCGTGATCTTAGTGTTGTCTGCTTCGATGTCAACATTATCTTCGCTCGTTATTGCGTCCAGCTCTACGTTGACGATTGATTTTATCAAAGATAATTTTGTGAAAAACATGAGCGAAAAGAAACAGGTATTACTGATCCGCGTTTTGATCGTGGTATTTATCGCAATATCTTCAGTCTTAGCTTTGATCCAGTATAAGAGCTCCGTAACATTCATTGCGCAGTTGATGGGCGTGTCTTGGGGTGCTCTTGCCGGTTCTTTCTTAGCACCATTTATGTACTCTCTGTACGTAAAATGGGTCACCAAAGCGTCCTGTTTTGTCTGCTTTATTTTTAGCTCCGTATTGATGATCGCTAATATTTTCTGCAGAGAATCTTTCCCTGTAATTATGCAGTCACCGATCAACTGTGGTGCTATCGCGATGTTGGCCGGACTTGTGATCGTGCCGGTTGTCAGTCTGTTTACTCCGAAACCGGATAAAGCAATGGTAGACAGCACGTTTGCTTGTTATGACAAGGAGAATACAGTATCCCAAAAAACTGCGTTAGGTAAATAATGGTACTGGGATATTAATGGATGAATAATAAAGTTGACGGCTACGGGAAATGCTATACTGGCAACTAGATACTTATTGATTTACCATAAAATTAATGGTTATGGAAAACGCTCTCAATAGCAGTTATTATATGACAGAAAGAAGGATTGTTATGATTATTGATTTTCATACACATATATTTCCAGAAAAAATCGCCAGTCGGGCTATTGCAAGTCTGGAACAAAAAGCAAAGATGCGTGCGCACGTAAGTGGTGTTGAGGCGTCACTCCGTGCATCCATGGATAAAAGCGGTGTTGACCTGTCTATTATTCTTCCTGTGGTTACGAATCCGCATCAATTCGAAACGGTGAATCGTGTCGCAGTGGAAAACAACGAACACACCAAGGAAACCGGACTGTTATCGTTCGGCGGCATTCATCCGGATAATGACAATTACCGGGAAATCATTCAATTTCTTGCAGACCATGGCTGTAAGGGGATCAAGATCCATCCGGTGTATCAAGGTGTGGCGATTGATGATATCCGATTTTTGCGCATCATTGACTGTGCGGAAGAATACGGTTTGGTCACCATTACACATGCCGGATACGACATTGGTTTTCCGGGAGAAGAACAATCCCTTCCTGTACACATATGCAATATGCTGGATGAAATCAAACCGTCCCGCATGGTTCTGGCACATATGGGCGGCTGGGGATGTTGGGATCAGGTTATGGATCGCATCATTGGACGAGATGTATATTTAGATACTGCTTTTTCAACGACTTCAGCACCCCGTGAGGGCGCGCCATTGCCCACGGATCTGTTCACGGTAATGATCCAAAAACATGGCGCTGACCGCATTGTCATGGGCAGCGATAGTCCTTGGAGCGATCAGCTAGACTCTATCAATGCTATAAAAAATTGCAATATTCCAGAAGAAAGCATAGCAAAAATTCTTGGAGATAATGCAAAGAAATTATTGCAGTTATAGCTGCTATCTGCATTTTATAAAAATATTGTGAAAATGTAAGTAATAGGGCATATCAACTGTGATATGCCCTTGCTTTTATGCGTGTTTGTATTTGGTAGTTTTCTAAACATTATAACGACGTATGCTATTTGTTTTATGCTTAGTTTCCTAAGCATTGTTACAGCGTATGCTGGTTATTTTATACTTGATTTTCCTGCGCTACCAGGCGATCTGCACCATACATTTTACGTAGTTTTGGTTTCTCAATCTTCCCGGTTGCATTTCGCGGAATCTCACTAAAGATAATTTCCTTTGGTCGCTTATATCGCGGCAATTCCATACAGAATTCTTCGATTTCCTCCTCTGTGCAGCTCATACCATCCTTTACTTCAATGATCGCTGCAGTCTTCTCCCCTAATCGACGATCCGGAAGACCGATCACCGCTACATCCTTGATCTTATCGTGTCTGCGCATGAAATCCTCAATCTGTACCGGATAAATATTCTCACCGCCACTAACGATAACATCTTTTTTACGGTCGACCAAGAAATAAAAACCATCCTCATCCTGCATTGCCATGTCTCCGGTATACAACCAGCCATCTTTTAAGGTTTCTGCAGTTGCTTTCTCATTGTGATAATAACAGGTCATGACACCCGGACCCTTTACACATAGTTCTCCGACTTCTCCCTGCTTCACTTCTATGCCCTGCTCATCAACAATTTTGCACTGCCATCGATATCCCGGCACACCGATTGCACCGACTTTATGTATATTTTCAACACCAAGATGCACACAACCCGGTCCTGTCGACTCGGACAAACCGTAATTGGTATCATATGCATGATTCGGAAAATATTCTTTCCAACGTTTGATCAAGGAAGGCGGCACCGGCTGAGCGCCAATATGCATCAAGCGCCACTGCGATAACTCATAATCTTCCAGCTTCAGATCTCCACGATCCAGCGCATCCAAGATATCCTGAGCCCATGGCACTAACAGCCAGACAATCGTACACTTTTCGCTAGAAACGGCAGATAAGATCGTATCCGGCTTCGTTCCTTTTAATAACACCGCCTTGCTGCCTGCAACCAAACTTCCCATCCAATGGAACTTGGCTCCGGTATGATATAATGGCGGAATACACAAAAACACGTCATCTCTGCCTGTACTATGATGTTTTTGTTCCATTTCAGCGGCCTGCGTCAAGCTCTGATGTTTGTGTAAGATCGCCTTTGGAAAACCTGTTGTTCCCGAAGAAAAGTAGATTGCTCCATAATCATCTTCTGTCAGCGGGATATCAGGTGTTTTACTGGAACAATCCGCAACAAGTTCATGATAACTCTCTGCAAAGTCCGGACAGCCGTCCCCAACATAGATCAATAGTCTTCCTTTGCTCAGTTTTTCTGCATTTGCCTCGATCCGTCCGATAAACGCAGGCCCGAATACGATCATATCCACTTCGGCAAGCTCTGCACAATATAAGATCTCCTCTGCATCATAACGAAAGTTAAACGGCACTGCTATTGCTCCTGATTTGAGCACTCCAAAATAAATAGGCAGCCATTCCAAGCAATTATACATCAGGATTGCTACTTTATCGCCTTTTTTTATTCCTCGACTAAGCAGCAGGTTTGCAAAACGGTTTGCCTTTTCGTTAAATACCCCCCAAGTAATTTCACGTCGATACGGTTCGAAACGAGATGGCTGGATCAATTCATACTCTTTCCAACTCGTTCTCCTTGTATCTTTTTCATCCGGATTCAATTCCACCAACGCAACTTCATTCGGATATAGTTTTGCATTTCTTTCCAAAAAATCTGTAACAGGCATCCTTTTTTCCTATCCTTTCTCCGTACTTTTTAAATATAGCATTCTCCTATCACTGAAAGAAAAAACCGGCACTATCACGTGCCGGTTTAGATTCCGTGGTAGTCGCCCGCAGCCATCCACTGCATCGGGTGACTTCTCTGCTATATTGTGTTAAATTTTCGAATATCCATAACTGTTTACGATAGCATCCAGTTTACGTTTCTCTTTGCAGTATGGGCATTCACTTGGCAGATAATTCTTGTAACTACCAACATCATCTACATGGTAGATTGAATGAACCGGAATACCTTCAACCTCATCTACAGCCGTAAAGATCGCCGATACCCCCTGCACATTACCGCCATAATATCGAATTGCCTGTATGCTCTGCTCAACTGTCTGTCCGGTAGTCGCACTTGCTAACAGTAGTACGACATGCTTGTTGGTAAGCATAGCTTCAACATTATCGCGAAATATGATCTGTCCACTTGTATTGATCTCGGGAGTAACAATATTCACACATTCATGTGTATTCATGGACATAATCCCTGCGTCTGTAAGCTCTTCTGCCAAATATGCTCCTATAACTTCACAGCCATCCATGCACACGATGGTATCTACCGCTTTCGTATGTTTATATTCCCGCACAAATTCTTTCGCTACCAGCTGCGCTTCTGTGTGGCGACACTTTATCGGTGTGATATCAAGGTAATAGTTGATGTGTGAGTGATTGGTTGCAAAGTGACCAGGATATGCCTTCAACTCGATCTTTCGATTTGCTTTTGCCGGTATTTTAACCTGTCTGTCCAACATGCTCATAGTCCTAACCTCCTTTATGTAGTTAATATTCATATGAGTATTGCCAGACGAAATATCCTTTTTCCTCTGGCAATACCTTACGTTCTAATTATATGATTATTCCGGTAACTCTACCGTAACTTTCTCCAAGTGCCACAACTCTGTTGCATACTCTTCAATCGTACGGTCGGAAGAGAATTTACCACTCTTAGCTGTATTGAGAAGCGCAGACTTAGCCCATGCATCTTCATTTCTGTAAGCTGCCTCTACACGCTGCTGTGCCTCCGCATAGGAACGGAAATCCTTCAAAATAAAGTACATATCCGGACGTCCGCCGTTGCCATCGAGCAAAGAATTGTAAATATCACGGAACTCTTCCGGATTACCCGGTGCATACGTACCATCAACTAACTGTGTCAGCACGGCACGGATGTCTGAATCCATGTTGTAGATTTCTCTTGGATTGTACTCATTGTTGTGCTCATATGCAATAACCTCGTCTGAGGACAGACCAAAGATAAATGCATTTTCCTCACCGACTTCCTCGACAATCTCTACGTTCGCTCCATCCATAGTTCCCAGTGTCAATGCACCATTTAACATAAACTTCATATTACCGGTACCTGATGCCTCTTTACTGGCAGTGGAAATCTGCTCAGATACATCTGCGGCTGCGAAAATGATCTCTGCATTCGATACACGATAATTTTCGATAAATACCACTTTGATCTTATCATGAATACTCTTATCATTATTTACCACATCCGCAACACTATTGATCAATTTAATGATCTGTTTTGCGACATGATAACCTGCAGACGCCTTAGCACCAAAGATAAATGTACGTGGGTAGAAATCCTTATCCGGATTTTTCTTTAACTCATTGTACAGATACATTACATGCAAAATATTTAATAACTGTCTCTTATACTCATGCAGTCTCTTAACCTGTACATCAAAAATCGAACGTGGATTAACCTCAACTCCATTATGTTTCTTGATATACTCTGCAAGACGTACCTTATTCTGATACTTAATGTTCATGAATTCCTTACGGCTTAATTCATCCTCTGCATATACGGCAAGATTATTAATATGAGACAGATCTGTGATCCACTCATCACCGATCTTCTTCGTAACCCAATCAGCCAGCAACGGATTTCCATGAAGAAGGAAACGACGCTGTGTAATTCCATTGGTCTTATTGTTAAATTTCTCAGGCATCATAAGATAGAAGTCTTTCAATTCCTGATTTTTTAAGATTTCTGTATGTAATCTGGCAACACCATTAACAGAGAAACTTCCTACAATTGCCAAGTGTGCCATCTTAACCTGTCCATCATAAATGATAGCCATGCGTTCTACTTTACCGTAGTCTCCCGGATATGCAGACTGGATTTCTAAAATAAAACGACGGTTGATCTCTTCAACGATCTGATAAATTCTAGGGAGAAGACGTGAGAACAGCTCTAACGGCCATTTTTCAAGTGCTTCTGACATAATTGTATGGTTTGTATATGCGCAGGTCTTCTTAGTGATTGCCCATGCCTCATCCCATTCCAAACTATACTGGTCCATCAATATGCGCATCAACTCTGCTACCGCAACAGTCGGATGTGTGTCGTTCAATTGGAAACATACTTTTTCATGAATCTTACGAATGTCATCATGGTTTTCCATATATTTTGCAACTGCAAGCTGTACACTTGCGGATACAAAGAAATACTGCTGCTTTAAGCGAAGCTCTTTACCTGCCATATGATTGTCATTTGGATAAAGCACCTCACAAATCGTACGTGCAAGATTCTCCTGCTCAACAGCTTTCTGATAATCTCCTTTGTCAAAAGAACTCAAGTTGAATGTATCAATTGCCTCTGCATCCCATATACGCAGCGTATTAACCACATTATTCTGATAACCAACGATTGGCATATCATATGGTACGGCACGAACACTCTGATAATTTTCCTGAACAAACTTGTCCTTACCATTCTCATCCTTGCGGATCGCTACATATCCACCAAACTTAACTTCTACCGCATATTCCGGACGTTTGATCTCAAACGGGTTGCCATCTTTCAACCAATCATCCGGCTTCTCAACCTGATAGCCATTCTCAATCGCCTGCTTGAACATTCCATATTTGTAACGAATTCCACAACCGTATGCAGAATATCCTAATGTTGATAATGAATCTAAGAAACAAGCGGCTAAACGTCCCAAACCACCATTACCAAGTGCTGCATCCGGTTCCTGATCCTCGATAACATCCAAATCTAATCCCAGCTCTTCTACAGCTTCCTTAATTTCTTTATTTCCCTTCAGATTAATGATTATATTGCCAAGAGCACGTCCCATCAAAAATTCCATAGACAAATAGTATACTGTCTTGACATCCTTCTCTTCGTATGTCTTGTGCGTTGCCATCCACTGGTCAACAATAAAATCTTTTACCGCATATGAAACCGCCTGAAACAACTGTTGCTGGTCAGCTTCCTTGATTGTCTTACGAAATAAAACCTTTACGTAATCCTCAATTTCTTTTTTGAATTCTTCTTTGTTGATTTCCTTCATTCTCCTAGGACCTCCTAAAATTGCCGACGCCAAAAGAACTCTCGTCCTCCCGACACATTATACTCTGCACGCTTATTATATACTATTGTAGTACAAAAATCAAATTGAATATATATTCTGACCCCCGCATAAAATATCAATAACAACGAGTAGGAGCAATTGTTTATGCGACACTTCTATCGTATGATGACTGTGATCATTTTAACCTGTATTATGCTTTGCGGATGTTCTAAGGAGAACCCTCCCGACAAGATTGCAGATGCAGACTTCACGGTAATAACAGGTTCCGACATTCCAGAAGAGCTGCAAAGCCTTATCAACGAGCGCAAAAAGAATCCGTTTTCACTTACTTTCACCGATCAATCTTACCTTTATGTTGTCAGAGGCTATGGCAAGCAGTCTTGTGGCGGCTATAAGATCACGGTAAATGATTTTTGCAAGCGAGAGGATGGACTGTATTTTGATACCGAATTATTCGGTCCCAAAAGCGACAACCCTGATGAGCGCAGTTCCTATCCTTATATTGTTATCAAAACAGAATATGTCGACCTGCCGGTCAGTTTTTCAAAATAGTTAACATCGTCAACAGATGTCGTATGTTATATCAGAAAACGAAATGAGATCTCCGGGATTACATGTTGTTCTGACATGTGGCATAAGTTGCTCTCCGTTTAAGAAGGTTCCGTTTGCAGAGTCACAGTCTTCAATCTGTATTTGATCGTCATCAATATACAAGACTGCATGCTCTCTGCTAATATAATCTATCGGAATGCAAACATCCTCTGTCTGTAGACGTCCTATGTGCACCTCCGATTTTAACAGCGATATAACAGCAGGCACACATATACTCTGCAGGGTCTGTTGTGGTAAAGCCCGCTTTCCGTGAAGTGATAGCTGCAATTTACTATCAGTTTTCGGCTGCAAGGTTCGAGACACATCTTTTGGCTGTTTTGTCTGTTCCTGCGATACGCTCTGCTGTCGTATTATATGCTCTGCCAATTCTGCCATGGTGCATCTCCGTTCACAAACCATATCATACAAGCCATAAAAAGAGGCCGTGGCAGTTCTGTTTGAGTGCAATATCCGTTTCATTAAAAATTCCATGACGGCTCGCACTCCCTCTGCGATCTCCACATCATGATCCGGATGGTAACAGAGCCATATTCTGCTGTTGTCCCGACTTAAAAATACCATTTGTTCATTTAATACAAACTGTTCTGCCGATAAAAAATACTGCTCTGCCCCCTGTACTGTCTGCAGCAATGAAAGCAGGATCTTCAACGCCTTGTCCACAGATAAGCCGGCTTCTGCATACATCGATTCCAGCGTTTGCATTTTATTTACTTCATAGTAGACATGCAGCCTTTCATCAATGTACTGCTGGCTTATGGGCAGAACACCCCGAATCTGGTTGTACTGCATCATCTTGAATCCGATATCTCCTGACCATCGCAGTGCAGTTTCTTCGTCTGCTGCAATGGTAACATACTTTCCGGTACCCTGTTCAATCTCTATCATCAGATTCTCCTTTCCGGCGAAATCGTACTATATCCGATGGCTGCTGTTCATCCCATTCCAAACAATACACGGAATTTTGACTATCAGCAAAAAAGATTGCTGCAAGATCATTCTGCCATACAGATTCCAGCTTTGCCTGCCCTCGCCACACCGTCCTTTTGTGGGAAATTGCTGTTTCCGTCACATTCCCCATCCAGAGATTTTGCTGCAAAGTGCGCTTCCACTCCTCGTTAGTTGGCAATTCCTCTCCAGTATCACTGTATTGTATCAATCCGTTCTGTATATTTGCCTGCAGAACACACTGATCATGCACCCAAAATAATGCGTATAATAATACAAATACGACACCTAATACTATCGGGATGACAAATGCCGCTTCAACTGTATAACTTCCTTTCCACCTCATTGCAACACCTCTGCAAACAACACCACTCCTACCCCTACCAGCAAATAGGGTGCCAATGGGATCTCCAGATCTTTATCAACCCGGCAAACCATATACAAAATGCAGGCTGTAATAAAAACCATACTAAATGTCACCAACAGAACAAGCATATTTTGCCGCATCCCAAGTGCCAACTGTATCATGCCGATCATAATCGCATCACCTGTGCCAATTTTGTCTCTGCTTACAATGCATAGCAGTTCAAGGAACGTACATAATACTGCTGCTCCCACAATTCGAATCGGCGTAAGGCATCCCATAACGCCCAATGTCACAGCGATATACAATGTCGTGACCGCCACGACAATGGCAGGTATCCTTCGATAACGCAGATCATATACGCTGCATACGCCTAATGTCATTAACAAACTACTGTTTACAAATACCATCTACTCCCTCCCACATTTACTGCACGCGGGCAAATCCCCCACCTGCGATTTCTTTAATTTACGGATAGAACGACGCAGTCCCGCACAATCTTTCTCCTTATGATATCTATCACCATACGGCGTAATATACCATTGCATCTGTGCTGTTAGCTGCTGCCCATCCGCACACAACTCACATGCTTTGTACTTGCCGCCCGAACGATTACGTTCCTTTTCCACTAGTTTTCCTGTTACCTGACGGATCCCAAGCTTTAGATATGTACAATCCAATCTAAGATGGTACACTGTCCCATTTCGGGCAAGATAGACGCAGCTATCCGCTGCTCGGTCTGTACTAATCATAGAATGTCCACTATAATTGTGAAGCGGCATTCTTTGATACAGCGTTATTTGAAACCACTCACCGATCATCGGCACACTTTTTCGCCATATACACTCACAAGTTCCGCTGTCCCCTGATATTTTCCAGTTTACCAGCCATTTATCGCCCTTATCCGTTTGAAGTATTGGTGTTCTAATGCCCAAACTTTCATATCGCTCTGCCACCGTTACCAATTGTTCCTGAATCTGCCTCTGCTCCTGCAAAATCTGAAACAGATACAAAAAGCTGCAAAACACTAAGAAAAAAATAGGAACAACAAATGTTGCTTCAACCGTCAATGCCCCACGGCACATGGTCAATCTGCTGTAATAATCCATGTTAGGATCTTGTTTGTTCTGATGCACCCAAATTACCACCTGCCTTTCCCAACAGATTTGCAAAAAGTCGAGCAGGACATCCTCTGACATTAGGTTATGCAAAAGAGAGTCTGACCTATGATAAAGATTTTAATTCTTAGATTGTAAGCGCAGAAATGCCAGAGAACATCCTGCTCGACTTTTTGCTGTAACAAACAGCACTTCTATTAATATTGATACATCACCTCTAACTGTCGCAGTTCCTGCACAACGCCCAATTGGGACATACTCCAGAACAAAGACTGCCGATATACCACTTTCACTTTTGCCAGATCAATACATTGATCGATACAAAAAGTCTGGTTGTATCGCTCGCGAAGATCCGTCTCGATCAATGATATTGCTCGTTCCCGCATACTTTTCTCCGCAGTTAAAGCCATAAGCATCCCTAAATACTGCATATATGACATCGCCTTTCCCGTTATGACACCACCGCCTTTCTTGTATATTTCTGCTTTTTTTCGCAAAAAGCTCTTTGAAACCATACATATTTCCGAATAACGCATTTGAAAAGATGCGTGCTGTTTGAATAATGGCACCTTATAACCACATAATAATGCAGTTATATCAATCAAGCTCTCCTCGACTGCCAAAATCAATAAAATAGTCTGGTTGATTGCTTGTATGACCGGCGGAAGACCTGTTGCCCCCGCAATTACAGTCGCAGTGGCAAGACTTTCTGCTTTCAACTGCTCATCCGTATTCACGTACGCATAATTGATCATTGTACGTAAAAGTAACATGCGATTTACAATGCCAAGCATACAGTCCTTTTCGTTTTCTTTCCCTTCGATCAGATATTCTAACCCGCATCTGGTCGACCGATTGCGATCCGTTGTATAGCAAGAAAACACACAAAAAGCATAACGCATAAGTAATAGTTTTTGTCCTGCTGGTGTTAAATTGCCCTGCAGATCAAAACTTTCTTTTGTACTCAGAATCTCTTTTAACAGACCCGCCGCTTGTCCGATACTTTTTACCTGCTGATCCTCTCCCGACAACTTCTCCGTGTCACACACCAACTGTAGGATGCCGTCTCTCATCAAGTCACAAAAACTTTCTAGCGGATCACCATTTGCATGATCCTGCGTTGCCATACCGTCATCCTCATCCATGACATTCCCAGAGGATTCCGTTTTTCTAACCGATTGCTTATTTGCTTCCGCAAACTGTCCCCCTTCCCCATCAACCCCCCTATTTTCCCCGGCAAACTGACTGTCTGCCTTATCAGACTGTTTCTTTCTTTTAGGCGATGTTTTTTCCGGATCATCCATCTCCCCTTTCTCATACTTTTCGGTCTGCTCCAGTGATTTTGACCACACCGTGGTATCCTCTCGGAAAAGATCACGCAAGCTATCTACTCCCACCTTTGAGTTTGTGGAATCGTCCTTTGTAAACAACCGACCCAAAACATCTTCTACCGTTTCACTTGCTAAAAACAATTTAATCTGACGATACAACTCCTCGCGGTCTGCCACACTCTTTATGTCCGCAATTGTGCAGGAAATGTCATGGATGCGATATAAGTCAATATTTGCGGAAGACGCTGCCTTATTCTGCTGTCCCAAAGCTGTCTGCAACTGCCTTTCGATATTTCGCGACAATTCATCCTGATTCTTCTGACTATATCCTCCATAGCCAAACAACCCATAATCTTCATACAATTCTCGATTGTATTCTCCAAACACTGCATATAAAGCTCCTTTGGCCGAAAGTCTGGCATAACTTTCCCCTGTCAAAAAACGTACGTTCTCAATTGTGACTAGAACTAATGACAAGATCATCCCAAACAGCAGCGTCATAAATACGGTAATTGCACCTTTCACAAAACACATCCCTCCTCCACTTCCGGTTCCCTGCAAAATACATCCACCTTCACCCTTTCGGGATTGCTTCAGAAAACTTCCTCTCACTTCCACACCTCAAACTTATGCTCTACTTCTTTTTGATCGATATTCCTGTATTGATCTTACTCGCACCGGAATTAATCTGTTGAAATGCGTTTGTCACAATCGCCGTAATCTGCTCTCTGAAAATAACAACCAGCATGATCAACACAACCAAAATCAATATGATCTCTACAACTCCGATTCCCGATTCGTCTTTCCAAAATTGTTTCCATCTGTTCTTCATATTCTTTCCTTTCTGCTACATAGAGCGAAATGCTGCATATAAAATCATCACAAACACAATCAGCAGCATTAACATCATAGGAAACAGCATTTTTGTTCCTGCCTTTTCTCCTGCCTCCTTAGCCTGTTCCTTGCGTTTTTGAAACGCATCCTGTGCCTCCTGTTCCAAAAGGCGCAACATATCTGCTGAACCTTTCCGAAGATTTTGTGTCAAAAGTGCACTGAATTTCATATAACAAAGAATGCCTGTCCGCTTTGCAAATAATTCATAGGCACGTTCTTCGCCCATTCCATTCTGCATCTCACGTTCTGTCACACTCATCTCCTCATACAAATGACGTTTTGCTTGCTTTCTATCCAGACCCGATTGATAATCGTCTGTCATTTTGATCCATGCGCTCTTGATCGTCATGCCGGCCCCCACTAACAGAACAAACTGTTCCACCATTTCCGGGTAATCCTTACATAGTTCCTCATCCCGTTTACGGACATTTTGCTGCATCTGACTATTGTAAAGCAGCATTCCTGCAATCGCTGCCAAGATCATCCCCACCACGCATGGCACCAAATAAGAATCTGTTTTATCGCGATAAGTAATCTCTCGTCCCTCCACCCTTGTCGGAAGAAAGATTCTTTTATCGCTTGCAGTATCCTCAAGCCGCTTATTAAATGCAGCCTCCCATTTTTGAAGCCACTGTTCAAACTTTGTCCGTTGTGGCGGCTGTATGGTTAATTCTAAAACGACACTCTCCTGCACATCTTCACAAGACAACTCTGCAGTGATTTCTGTTTTATACGGCTTAATAATCTCAGCCCATACAATCTCGCCATTATCTGTAATCAATCCCTCCTTATCTAACTGCCATGCCACTTGCACCATTGTATCCGGAACTGTTTCTATCAGATTTAATGAAGATGTGATATTATCCGCCGAATTATTTTCACCAAGATATAACTTTTGCACCTTTTCTCTCGCGATCGCAAATTGCTCCTTGATCTCATGCTTTGTCAATTTACGTGCAGGAAGTTTAACCGTATAATCCTGCTTACCATCCTCTGTCTCAATCTGCATTTCAATGGTCTTATCCCTGCCACCAGCCTCAGAACGCTCCATCATATTTCCATGCCAAATCTCATGCTTTTTTGATGAAGATATAACAAACAATGCACATAACACTCCTGCGACCACCATTCCGGTCAATGCATACCTGGCACTCTTTCGAAGAAATATCACAAACAATTCCTCCGTTCCTTTACCAACATACAACTTAGATAACGATGTCAACTGTTTCTCGCAAAACCTTGAACGCAGCCACGATATGATAACTGAAAATGAATGTTCCAATTTGTTTGATCTTCCCTGATAATTCATATCTCAATACGACTGATGCGATCGATCCAATATGCTGCTGCCAGATAAACAAGTAAAAGAATTGCCATAACAGGGCGTCCTTCCCAACGATATAACGGATCTAAAAATCCTGGAGAGAACACCCAGAAATACAATATAATGGCTAACGGCATCAGTTTCATAATCTGTGCCTCCATTTGTTTTCCTGCGATCATCACCAATATTTCCCGTTTGACCTCCATTTTTTCACTAATCCTATCTGCAGTCATTCTTGTAATCGCTATCAAATCTCCTCCTGTTCTCTTTGCAATATGTAAGACTTGCGCAAAACGCATAACGTCCTCCACCTGCGTCAATTGCCCAAACCGATAAAAAACCTCTTCTATCGGTTGATTTAACTGCAATTCATATGACATCCTCTGCATCTGTGGCACCAAAACGGAATGTTCCCCGTAAAGCAATACCAGATCTTTTTGTGATTCTTCCAAAGCATTTTCCATAGAATAACCGGCCTGTAATGCGGCTGCGATTCCCTGTAATCCTTCACGAAACTCGATACTGATCTGGTTTTGCCAGCGTCTTTTGACTCGTTTCTTCTCTGTGATCACGCCATAGATCGCAGTCGCCAAACTCACAAGTACACACAACCATAGACTTCGAAAGAAAAGTAAAACAATTCCAGCCCCCTGTATGCCCCATATTCCAAAGCATTTGATGAGTTCGAAATATCTGCTGCGTCCTTTCACCGAATCACCCCTTTTGTCGAAATGTACTGTTGCATTCCCTCCATCAGATCTCCTGCCTATAAAAATATTACGATTTTCCATCATCTTCCTCTATCCACAAGGAACTTTCACACCTGCTAATTCTAATTTTGTGGTCTGACTTAATTTAGCGCCCGTCCACTGCAGATTTCCTACGACAGTTCCATCCTCTGCTTCCCCTCGTTCCTGAAATTGAAATATGTCCTGCAGAACAATATGCCCTTCCTGCATCCCTGCGACCTCGGCTATCGTTAAGACTTTCCGGCTGCGATCACGCAACCGCCCCAATTGCACCACAATATCAATTGCAGAAGCTATCTGGCTGCGTACTGCTTCAAGAGGAATGTCCATCCCCATAAGTACCAATGTCTCCAATCTGTTCAACATATCCTGTGGACTATTGGCATGCCCTGTAGACAAACTTCCATCGTGTCCGGTATTCATTGCTGTCAGCAACTCACACGCTGCTGCATCTCTCACCTCTCCCAAAATGATTCGATCCGGCCGCATGCGCAATGCTGATCGCAACAAATCCCGAATAGATACTGCATTCTTACCCTCCAAATTAGCCTCCCTGGCTTCCAGTCTGACTAAATTGGCAATTCCCTGTATCTGCAGCTCCGCAGAATCCTCTACGGTGATCAAACGTTCCGTCTCCGGAATGAAGCATGACAGTGCATTTAAGAAGGTAGTCTTTCCGCTGCCGGTACCTCCACTTATAAATATGTTGTATCCGGCTATAACAAGACTTTTTAGGAATTCTGCCGCCTCTCGTGTTATCGAGCCAATCTCGATCAATGTTTGGATCGTGATCGGCTGATTCGGAAATTTACGAATTGTCAAAATAGGTCCATTGATTGCAACCGGAGGTAATACCACATTTACACGTGATCCATCCTCCAACCTGACATCCACAATCGGACTTGCTTCATTGACAACACGATTCATTCTGCTGACAATCTGTTGAATAACATCCTCTAATTTCGACTGACTGGAAAAACTATGTGGATAGCGGTATAGTCTTCCCGCCTTTTCGATAAAGATTGTCTGATAGCCATTCACCATGATCTCTGTGACATCATCTTGTTCCAGAATTTCCTGTAAAATATCCAATTTACGCAGTGAATTAAAAATCCCCTGTATCATTTCCTGTTTCTGAGTAACGGAAAAATACATTTCATGCCCCAGATCAAGCACCCGCTGCTGGATCATGTCCTTGATTTCTTCATCAGAAACAACACGTTCGCGATTCATGCATCGGATAATATCTTCCCTGATACACTCCTTGATCTTTGTCAGATCCTGCCGCGATTGACTGCCATATACTGCATCTTTGCCAGACACTCCTCCAATCCCTCCTTTTTAAGCAATGCCTCCCAGGATTTACACTTGCATTGCTGAGATCTCGTCGCAGGCTGCGGCACGAATAACTTATCCATGCATTTCAACAATTCCATCGAACCATCCCCGAAAAATCCAATATCAAAGACAACTTTTTCATACTCTGTATCTTCTGCCAATACGAGCAGCAGTCGTTCCAAGTCTTTCGCAGATAATTCATACAGATCCCTGTAATCCTCCACTGCAGCAATCCCTTCTATTGTTCCAATGCGACGAATAAGCGACTGTAACTTGACCGCTGTTTTCTCCTGTCTTTGCCGCAGAAAAAAGATCAGGTCTGACATTCCTCTGCACATATTGGCATTCCATATGTCATTATTGCGCTCATCATCTGTCAGAACCTTTCCATCAAACACTTCAAAGTTCAGATAAAGACAACGGGTCTGTGCACTATACTTTTGAGCCAATTGTAGTGCCATCGATGTCACACCAGCTCCACCATACGGTGCAAATACTCCGACAAACTCCGTCCCCTTCATCTGCTTTTTGGGAAGGGGAACCTTAAGTTCCTCATCGTCAGCCACGATCGCCAGCACCTCCTGCAACATACTTTCCGCAGATTGATACTTAAACAACACGGCCTGTCCATTGTCTTCTCTGACACATTGTCCATCGGACAGCAATATTAAGCGGTGAATACCATGGTTGATCCCGCGAAACAGTTTCCAGTCCCGCTCTCCGGTAATCAACAGCTCCGTTCCCTGTCCTATCAAAAATTTGCGCAGGCTCTCTTCACTTGTAAACAACCGAACATCAAACAGATTCTTCTGATGCTGACAAAAATAGTCAGCCAAACGTCTCGTATAACCTTCCTCATCATACATTGCTACAACGATCTTCTTCACCTACACACCTCCCATTTACAACTTGACAGTAAGATTACAGTTCCCATTCGTATCTTCACCGTCTCCGTCCCTATTCGCTATCCCAAGCTTTCCGACTGCAGGTACTCCCAACATGCCTTTGCACTCCTGCAGACATCAGCTTGGTGAAGCGTGCCGCAACTATAGCACCCCACTTCCGGCCCTGTCAACCGGTACAATTTTTGTGCAAATATGCCAAATCTATATCTAGACTATTAGTAAAATCCAACGAAAACAGTATAAAAGGAACACCCCTGCCAACCCGAAAAATGCCGAAATTGTCAGGCTGATTTCGTTAATATTGACGATAAGATTTTCGTTCAGATAACACATGAAAAAATTGCAGACATATAGAACAATAAGGCCTGACAGACATCGGAGCAACACTTCCGAAAGGTACTGCATCCAGGACAAAGCCCCATACCCAATTACCTTGACCACCAAAAACGCAATTACCACAATCAACATGGCAAACATAGCAATCTACCCCTTTCTTTCTGTCATTTTTTTCAGATAACACTATATATTTATTCGTTTTATTCTTTTTTAGGACAGGAATAAATTAACAGTATTTGGTCTATACTATTACAAAAGATGGAGGTAGAAAGGATGAATGTAGCCATGAGATTATTGGAAAAGAAAAAGGAACTTCCCAAAAAAGAAAAGTTCCTTAAAAAATCATTATTAGAAGCACAAAAAAATCTGACAGATGCGTATGCCGGGCTGGATTCTGTGCAGGAGCCTGACTTGATCGACAGTTACATCTATCAATTGAACGCTGCCTATCTGCGTTACCGCGTACTTTTGCGCGATGTAAAAGCACTTACTTCGGACGAAGTGCATCAAACACCCCATATAGATTCAGAAATCCATATCCCCACATTCGATTTGGAAACTCGCGCCCTGTCCGATCTGTCCCCCGGATCAAATACTTTTTAATAGTTGTCGTATCCATAGACAAGTCGTTGCGTTTCACAATACCCCATTCTGCCAGTAGGGCTACTGTGCCCGCCGTCAAAGCTGCAGCAATGCTGGAACCATTTCGCATACCATAACGTGCCTCTTCCGCTCGCTGTCTCTGCGTATCTGCCGGCGTCATTCCGGTAAATGCAATTGGTCCTAAAACTTGAATGCCCGGTGCCGCCACGTCCGGCTTGATGTAATCATCACGACTGAAACCACGGCTGGAATCAACTGCAATGCCACGCGTTGTTGAATCATAATAAGCCACTGTAATAACTCCAAGATTATTCGCCGGATCACAGATTGTCGTATTGGGATCTGAACGCAAAAATCGTGTATCTCCCGGAAGTAATTCGTACATCGGCAGCCATATATGAAATCTGCCCGGCATATTTTGTTCATTAAAAACACGAATTTTCCAAACACCTTCCTGCGGCTGCAAAAAACGCAGCAAAATACATTCGTCCCCGTTTTCCTGATCGATCAAAAGATTCTGAATTTCCACGACTGTATTTTCAAATAGGAAAGAAATCACTCGCTTTTCTGCCTGTCTCGGCACCGTTTTTCCACTATATTCGCCGCTTGGTGAGATCAAACCTATCGAAAATACCTGCGTTGCATCGCTCCACAGCTCCATCACAAATCCGTCTCTTCCCTCGGCAACCTCTAACTCAACCTCTTCGCTGCCTCCCTGCAAAATAACGCCACTTTCATAGTGTCTCGCTGTGTTCGCCTCATTCCCTGCTGCCGTTACCACAAAAGTCCCGCGATAATCCCCATAATCCCGCAGTAATTCTCCAATCACACCGCCACGGACATGACCTCCCAAATTCGTACCAACACCAAGGCACAACACAAGAGGCATTCGCATTTGCACTGCTTTCTGCCAGAGGTAACAAACGCCCAAAATCAAATCTCCTTCACTAAAACAAGTAATTTCCGAGGATATCTGATAATAATCTCTTAAATTTTGTTTTGCCTGCTTACATTTCACAACACAGATTGCTGCAGAAGGTGCCACTCCTGAAAATTGCCCATCTTCCGTCTCGTTTCCACAGGCAACTCCTGCCATAAATGTTCCATGCCCCTCCGTATCTCGGCTCGGAACGATTTCATAAGGATTGCTCGCCGAGATTGCTTCATTGATCTGTTCATTGCTATACTCACAGCCATACGCAAAACCTTTCGGCTTCTTCTCTCCACCTTCTATCGTTTGATCCCATATACTTAAGATCCTGCTAGTCCCGTCTGCATTCATAAACGCCGGGTGCGTATAATCGATCCCCGTGTCGACAAACCCTACCAATACACCATTTCCAAACAATTCGAGTGCCGGAAGTCTTCTGACTGCCGACACCCCTATTTCGTTCAATATTTGTTCCGAGGAGAGCAGGCCGTAGCAACGCGGCCTTTGTAGAAAACGTGCACGAATTCCCGCATCCTCAACTGTTGCCGCTTGATAGATCACTGCAAACCTCCGGCTGGCGAATTGCACACAATCCGTATCATACCACTGCTTGATCAATGCTTCGTCACCAGTGTGTTCTATCAAATAATCCTGATATTCATTGGAATAAATCTGCTGTTCACAGTCGGTCATAGGTATTTCACCTCACAAGGAAATACGATCACTTCTATATATATGCTCACCGTGATCATATTATTCTTGTCGTTGTGTCAATAATTTCGCTTCTCCGCTTTCCCGCATTTCAATACGAGGCGCCCCCTCATGATTAATATAATCTTCCGTGATCGTCACGCGACCGATCAGATCATCTTTCGGGATCTCATACATAATATCCAGCATGAATTTCTCAATGATCGCACGCAAAGCACGCGCGCCTGTCTTTTTCTCTGCCGCCTGCTTAGCAATCGCACGGATTGCACCATCATCAAATTGCAGATCCACCTCATCTAAAGCAAGTAGTTTCTGATATTGCTTCAAAATCGCATTTTTAGGCTGTGTAAGTACTTGTGCCAGCATATCCTCCGTCATTGCCTGGAGCGTAAACACCACCGGAAGACGTCCCAAAAACTCCGGAATCATACCAAATTCCCGCAAATCCTCTGTTGTCACCTGCTCTAAAATATTGGCATCATCATCATATTTGTCTTTGAGTTCTGACATAAAACCAATTGCGGACTGTTTGGTCAAACGATTTTTGATCGTTTTATCCAGCTCCGGAAATGCGCCACCGCAGATAAACAATATATTTCTCGTATTAATTGTTGTCATTGGCACCATGGCATTTTTATTCGTTGCGCCTACCGGCACTTCCACATCGGCACCCTCTAACAGCTTCAACATTCCCTGCTGTACTGACTCGCCGCTGACATCTCGACTCTTGGAATTCTGCTTCTTGGCGATCTTATCAATCTCGTCGATAAAAACAATACCTCGCTCTGCTTTTTCCACGTCATTGTCTGCCGCAGCAAGCAATTTCGACAAAACACTTTCCACATCATCACCAATATATCCCGCCTCAGTCAAGGACGTTGCATCTGTGATCGCTAACGGCACCTGCAACAGCCTTGCAAGTGTTTTCACCAGATATGTTTTACCACAGCCGGTTGGTCCGATCATCAGCATATTGGACTTCTCAATCTCAATATCGTCCATAGTATCCGTCAGCACGCGTTTATAATGATTATAGACCGCAACCGACATTACTTTCTTGGCATATTCCTGACCGACTACATATTCATCCAGTCTTCCTTTGATCACATGCGGTGCCGGCAAATGCTGAATATCAAAAACCTCTTCTCCCTCTGCAGCTTTTTTCTTCTCTTTGGGTTTCTTCTTTTTGAGCTTTTGACGTTCCGGAATATCCTCATACTGTGGCGGCTGTGCCATATTAAACATATCCATATACGGCATTCCCATATTCGGAAGTCCAGTCATGGAGTCAAAGGTCTTCTGCATACAATCATTACAAATACAGATTCCCTGTGGCAAACGCATCATTTTGCCGGCCTTACTCTCCGGTCTTCTGCATACGTAGCATATATCTTCGTATTCATTATTTTTATCTTTATTGTTGTTCTCTTCTGCCATACTGTTCACTCATGTCCTTTCTATTGTAGCACTGCTCAATCTGCTTTGCATTTCTTGACGCACTCCCTGCACTATGCTAAAATTAGTGCTGTGTGCTCTCATAGTTAAATGGATATAACAGCCCCCTCCTAAGGGGCAGTTGTAGGTTCGATTCCTACTGGGAGTGCTTTTCTTTTCGCATAAAGTGGCTTGTTACAGTATAGCACATTCGGATACGTTTCTTAAACCACTTTATACAAATTTAAGAAGTTCTTGCTTTTTTGATATTTGCGTCTCCGCGTACTTTGCGCAAATATTGTTCCACCGCTGTTATTACAGTGGCTTATCTTAAGAGGTGCGCAGAACGGAGGAAAACGTTGAAGTTAAAACGAACGGTTGCTTTGCTGCTTTGTGGTGTCATGCTGCTAACCGGTACCGGAATCACAACCTTAACCATCCCTGCCAACGCTGCAACGGCTCAGGCGACACAGACCAAATGGCCATCCGGACCAAAAAAGAACTCTTTGTCCAGTGATTCGGCAATTGTTATGGAATTGTCAACGGGCACAATATTATATGAAAAAAACTCTCACAAAAAACATTATCCGGCAAGTATTACTAAGATCCTGACATCCATGCTCTTAGCAGAAAATACTTCCATGAATGAAACCGTAACCGTCTCATCGACTGCTGCATATGGCATCGAGACCGGCAGCTCCACTATTTTTTCCGAGCCCGGCGAAAAGTTATCAGTAGAGCAATGCTTGAATGCGATCATGCTGGAATCTGCCAATGAAGTATGTCTGGCAGTTGCCGAACACATTTCCGGCAGTATCAGTAACTTTGTCGGATTAATGAATAAACGCGTGAAAGATCTTGGATTAAAGGATACACACTTTAACAATCCAAATGGCTTGCCTGATCCGAAGCATTACACAACCGCCTATGATATGGCAGTGATCGCCCGACAGGCAATGAAATCTTCCGCCTTCCGCAAAGCCTGTGGTACAAGACGATATGTCTGTGCCAAAACAAATAAGCACAAACAGGAACGCACATGGCAAAATCATCATCAGATGATCAATGGATGGCGGTATCCTAAATACGAATACAAGTATGCCATTGGCGGTAAAACCGGTTACACCCACGTTGCTCAAAACACTTTGGTCACTTATGGTGAAAAAAATGGAATGGAACTTGTCTGCGTCATTATGAAAGCTGCCGGACCAAAACAGGGCGAGCCAAACGAATACACGGACACGACCAAATTGTTGAATTATGGGTTTGAAAAGTATCAAAAATACACCGTAAATCAGGAAAATGAGCAGATCAATGCCGATCTGTTTAACAACTATGGCAGTTACTTTAACGCAGACGAGTCTCCGGTTCGCCTGGCGGATGGTGCCTGTGTTGTTCTCCCAAAGGGAATACCACTTTCTGCTGCAAAGCAATCGATCACCTACAATAAAAATGTGAAACTTCATGATGGTGACAATGTGATCGGCCAGATTACTTATACGTATGGCAATAAAACTGTTGGAGCTTCTAACATTATATATACGAACTCTGATTCGACAAAACACTTAGATGAAGCTTCACGAAATCTGGTGAACGCCAAGATTGCAAATATGGAAGCCAATAACTCCAAGCACAAAATACAAAAAAAACTGTTCCGCAATATTGCAGATGCTGCGAATCAGTTGTCCCGCAAGGTCGGAAGCGTTTTTCACAATCAACTTTTAGGAAGTGTGATCATTATCATCATCGCATTGTTGTTGATCATCATTATCGCAGTCCTGTTGCGCAACCTGACACCAAGCCACAGACGCCGAGGACGCAAACGAAGCGGGGGCTACCAAAGTCGTGGCGGTCGACGTCATCATGCGAAGCAGAAAAAAAACCGCAGCCGCGGCGATTTTGTTCCAAGATCAGAACGTCGAAACCACAGCAAGCATTATGAGAAACATACTCCTCGAAAAGGAAATACTAAAAAACGCAAAAAAGGAGTACAGTATCATAAACGCCATAAGCGAACCAAGGAAAGTTTCGGCAAAAACTTCTTTGATTTCTAACTACAAACATCATAAGATAAGCTTTCCAAAATAACGATCCAACGCTTATCCTGCAATAATAAAGAACAACAAAACAGCGCCTCCTCTGAAGTTAATAGAGGAAGCGCTGTTTAATTTGTTTTTACGGTATTTTAATTATATGATGAAATTGAACTTTTAACATCTTGATCATTATATATGATCAACCAAGGATTCTGCGGGCACAGCATGGAGTACGATAAAATGCATTTGCTGTCACAATACCCCATTTCTTGCCGGCTGCATGAACAATACGTCCCCCACCAATATACATAGCCACATGGCCAATGCTGCTGCCATGTTTGTAAAACAACAGATCTCCGGGCTGCAAGCTGCTCATACTTACGCTGCGTCCATATCCGGCCTGTGCTGCTGAGCTGTGTGGAAGGCTATATCCAAACTTCTCATAAATTCTCATAGTAAATCCGGAACAGTCTGCACCACCAGTCAAACTGGTTCCACCCCAAACATAAGGATTGCCGACAAACTGTAATGCATACTTAACAACTGCGCTGCCGCTCTTGCCGGATGGTTCCTTTGCCGTAGATGTTGACTTTGCACTCTCAGAAGCTTTCTTCTGTGCTGCAGATACTGCATGCTTAAATTTCAGTGTTGTAGACACATACTCTTTTGCCACATAACCAACTTTTCCACTGTCTGTCTTAATCTTTACCCAGTCCTTTGAGATACTCTGCACGATAGCATCATCTCCATCCGTAATCTGTGTTACGATATCGGACTTTGTATTCTTTTTTTCGCGCACATTTAAGGTATCTGTTCCCTTTTTAACAACAGCGTAATTCTTACCAAAACGTGTGGACAGTTTCTCTGCACGAGCTCCTGTAGCCACGTACTCTTTCTTAACATATCCGGTTACTTTACCGGAACGGATCTTAACCCAGTCACCTTTTACTTTTAAGATCTTTGCAGAACTTCCACGATGAAGTTTCCCCATCACCTTACTGTCTGTACTTCTGCTCTTACGCACATTAACATAATCTTTAGCAACGGATAAGACCAGGCTGCGATATCTTTTGGCGACAGGCTTTACCGTTGGCTTTGCCGTTGGTGCCGGTGTTGTTGTCGGCGTTGCACTTGGAAGCACCGGTCCTACGAACTCATCCGAAACAACTTGATTTAATGTTACACGTTTCTGATTATTAATAGAGATTGGTGTCGGTGCAATTGCCGGAGCAACTGTAGCATTCGTAACCTCAGCTCCTGCTGCTGTTTTTATCAGCCCCATCTGCTGAAATAAGGCGCTCTCCTCCGGGCCTGCAATCACAACATTCATTCCTATAGTAAGTGCACAAGCAACACTGACCCCCGCTGCTTTCTTCACTAAATTTTTTCTAATCACGATAGTTACCATACCTTTCACCTGTAATTTGTTACAAATATGTTACATTTCATTACAAATTATAACAACATTATTAAATTTTGTCAAATGATATTACATGATTACCAAAAAAAGGCAGCGCCCGATCGTATATTAACCATGAAATCCCTATGTGAATACATCATTCCCTTTATACATATGATTTTCGTCCAACTCTTCTATTTTGTAAGTTTCCATATATTATTATCTTCTGCAAAATTGCTCATTTCATACAAAAATAAGATTTCCGCATCTTTCTTCTGCTGTAGAATGTTTATTACAGATTTTCGGTAATACCGTAAATCGATCATAGTTACCTGATCATATTGTTCCAGCAAAAAAGGCACCAGACAGTTGGCAAAAGAATCCTTAAACACGATCAGATTCTTTCCTGTGTGATTTTGTTCTGACATCTTGATCGTAACTTCCCCATAATTTCCGCCAAAAAAGTACGCATATTTATCCTTTGTACTACATTTGCTGACATCATAGATCGTGTGCTTTTCCTTACCATCGCACACCACCGAAGAGATCTCCGGCAAATGATCCACCGCATAAATCGTATCCGCTTTGGCATCTGCACCAAGCACACGGGAATGTAATGTTCCCAAAAAGTTTTTGCTGCCCATCTTAGGCTTAAAATGCTCATAGGGCTGTTTTGTCAAGTGTAACGGCTGACAAAGCTGCTGATAGCCCACATAAGCTCCTGCCAAGGTCCAGTGATGATCTGTGCGGTAATACAATTGTTCCGACTTTTTCTGCTCATTCATTGCCTGTCGAATGTCTACAAATGTAGTCTGCTTGCATACCGAACCGGCAGCACGATACAGCGCCGCAGCCTGATAAAACGGTGCCTGCGCAGGCAACTTGTCTGCCAATATCGTTCCGGCGTCAGGTACAAGAAGCAGCGTGGATTTTGACGCTCTCTGACTCCCCACATATTCCACATATCGCAGATTTTCCATATAGCGAAACATATCTATAGAATCTTCGGTCTTTTTGGCTAGATAATAATGATCTTTTCCCAAATAGGTGTCTCCAATATCCTTCTGCCCCATCATACGTTTGCATATAGATGCGGTTGCCGTAAGCCCATCTCTCCCCGGAAATTGGTCATCTGCGCCTTTCTCTAATTTTTCCTGATATTGTCCCTGCACGAAACTATTAAGTGAAAATGCGGGGATCTGCTGCAAAACACGATTTTCGTTTTCCGAAAAATGTTTTGCCGGTCTGATAAACATGGTTATGCCAAGTGTAAACAAGCCTCCTATGATCAACCCAAAATATATCATATACCAGTGACGTTTCATTCTAATCCTCCATTCCGCAGACGTTCCACGGCAAAGGACCGCTCACAAAACATGAGATTTTGCTCTGCGATCAATGCTGCTTTCAAAATCTGAAGTACAAAAACGGATTATACGATCCGCTTACTAAAAATGCCACACTGCAATACAACACCAACACCGTAAATATACTTGCCGCCACAAATCGTATCTGTTCCTGATGGGACGAGATCGCATCTATAAGCTTCAGCCGTGTCCAGCCCTTACGAAGCAGCTGTTTAGGCAGTTTTGTTGACCCAATGATCAATACGACCAAAAGAGGGATGTGGGTATACCATTGATATATAGCTGTCTGGTTGTACAATGCTCCGTTCGCACCAAACATTGTAAGAAAATAACGTCCCAGATCCGCAATATTCTCATTGGCAAAGATCACCCAGCCAAATAAAACGATCAAACAGGTATAACCATGCTGCAGCCATCCCGGCAATTGTTCCAATTTTTCTCCTAAAAATATTTTTTCTATGGTAAGCAAAATAAAATAATAAATGCCCCACAATACAAAGTTCCAAGACGCCCCGTGCCAAAGTCCGGTCAGGCTCCAAACTACAAACAAATTCCATATCTGTCTGGTTCTTCCCCGTCGATTTCCCCCTAGCGGAATATACAAATATTCACGGAACCATGTGCTAAGCGTTATATGCCAGCGACGCCAAAACTCCGTAATACTTTTTGAAATATACGGATATTTGAAGTTTTCCGGAAATGTAAATCCGAAAATATGCCCCAGTCCAATTGCCATATCCGAATAACCCGAAAAATCAAAATATATTTGAAACATAAACGCAATGGCCCCAAGCCATGCTCCTAATACCGTCCCGGTCTTCTGCGTCGATATTTCTGTCCACAATGCACCGATCTGATTTGCAAGCAAAACCTTTTTGCCAAGTCCGATAATAAAACGCTGCAAACCTGCTGCCATTTTGGCCGGAACCAGTACACGATCGTTCATCTGCTGCTCCACCGATGCATACCGCACGATCGGCCCTGCGATCAACTGCGGAAACATACTGACATACATTCCAAATGCGATCAGGTTATGCTGCGCTTTCACTTTCTGCCGATACACGTCAATTGTGTAAGACATAGTTTGAAATGTGTAAAACGATATTCCAATTGGCAGTGCAAGCTTCCATATATGTATGTCTGTCCCCGTCAGATCCCTCAATGAAGTCAACAAAAATTCCGTGTACTTAAAAAAGCAGAGAATCCCAAGATTCCCTACAACAGATACGGTCAATACAATCTTTCTATATTTTTGATAATTGACAAAACGCTCTTTATTCGCCAAAAAATATTCCAACAATAAACCATTGGTATAATCAAATACCGTAGAAAATAACATGATCCATATATATACCGGCTCGCCCCATGCATAAAAGAACAAGCTAACTGCAAATAGCAGTCCATTACGCAATTTTACCGGACAAATAATATACAATGCGATCACTGCCGGCAAAAATAAAAACAAAAACACAACACTGCTAAATACCATAGTTATCCTCTCTTCTGCCTTGTTACCATACAAAGATCAGCGAATCTGTTGATTAAGTTTACCAACCAGATACGAATTGCGCGTCATGGAAATGTTGTTGATAAAAAAGATTTTCTGTATCTTTTTGTCTTTTACCAAATGTGATAACTTCCCATTCCAATAACGATAGTCAATGACATATATTTTGGAAAAATGATCGGTCAAATATGGTACAAGTGCATTTCCAAACGATTCTTTCACCACAACACAACTGGAAGAATCCTTGATGTTCTTATTGGTAATCACCGTGTACGCATTATCTCCCTCCAAAAATGCCAAATATTTGTTGCTGATTCCATATTTCGACGAGTCCACAATAACATGTCCATTCACTATTTTGCCGGATTCGTTCTGATATTTCATGCTGATCTTATCGCTCACCGGGTAATAAGCTGCCAGCTCATCTTTGCGAAAATTTTTATTGCCATTGGTGTCACCATAATATGTACCAATAAAACTTCCAAATTTCTTCTTTTTATATTCTGATAACGCATGTGGTGAAATGCCGAGCTTCTCGCAAATTCCCACATATCCATAATACGCCCCTTTGGACGTCCAGTGATGATCTGTGCGATAATAAACATACTCCTGTCGGTGCTGCATCAATGCATCATACAACGATATTGTCTGCACGGGTTTTTCCAGCTTTGCAAAGATTTTCTTGATCGCCTTGTCCTGCGGCGTTGAATTAACATGTGCTAATTTATTGTCCGGCATGGTGATCCCTACACTCGTTGGGACAATGATGTCATAAATTGTTGCAGAAGGACCATACAGTTTGGCCGCTTTATTAATTGCTTTTGCATAAGAAGACGCAATGGATGGCACATAGTTATAAAGTTCATAGCCGGTATCTCCGATCACAACAGTTGCCGTGTCCTCATATATCTTCATTTTGTCATGTGACGTAATTTCTGCATATCCACCCTGTGGTGTTGCTGTCGGCGTTGCTGTCGGCATCGCTGTCGGAGTCTGTCTGTTCTTCTCAGCCTGTTTTTTATGTGTTGTATTAGAACCTTTATCTTCCTTAAGCGCATGAGAAATAACCAGAGTTTCTTCTGTCTTGTGAGGCTTTGCCCGCCATAACAGGACTCCGCAAATAACAATCAAGCATACTGCCACCGCCAAACCAATTATCTTCCCTTGCCTAAACCTTCCCATACCTAACCTCTTCCGTATATACTATTTATCCGCCTCAAATGCATCCACGATCTTATTTTGGGCGGTCTCATAGTCATCTGTAACGCAAGCAATAACATACCTTCCGCATCGTATAATAACCGCATTTTCAATCTTATCTGCCTGTTTCGGAATATAGTCTTCAAAGGAATGCTTCATCTCTTTGAGATGTTGTTCTACTGCTCCCTGATCTTTCTTAGCTTTCTCTTCTGAGGAAGCGGTGACCACCAGCACTTCATCGGAATATGTTCCTTCTCCCATATATAAAGCTGCTTTGGAATCTTTCTGCAACGATACGATTCCCTCCACAACGCTATCATCCATTAAATTAAGCTTCGTTTCGTATTTTATGTCCTGAAGCAGTATCTTTGTTAACGCCTCTATATTCACCTTTTTATCGGACACGTTATTCACTTTTTTCTGTGTTGCCAGTGCTTTCTGTACAGTTGGCTCTTTTACACCCGTTGCTTGCCACTGGACAATCCCCCAGATAAATACTGCTGCAATAAAAATTGCCATCGCAGTCAACATCTGCATTCTATTATTCGTCTTTTGGTTCATTTGCGGCTGCTCCTTTAAATTGCAAGTCGTATATTATCATTAGTACACATCTTCACAATGCCCCTAAACATACATATTTGCGTATATTTTATCTTAGCATACTTCCAACTATCGTGCAAGAGATGCAACGCATCACCTTAGGTATTCCATAAAAAAACAAAGCGGTACACGACAGCAGTTTCCTATAAAGTAAAAAGAGCTTCTGCATATCGCAGAAGCTCATAATAATCGCTCCTATAAACCAACCAAAATTAATCAGTTGTATAAGGCATAATTGCTACGTGACGTGCACGCTTAACAGCAACTGTTAACGCACGCTGATGCTTTGCACAGTTACCTGTAATTCTCCTTGGAAGAATCTTGCCTCTCTCGGAGACATATCTCTTTAACTTATTTACATCCTTGTAGTCGATATAATCATGCTCTTTGTCTGCACAGAAAGCACAAACTTTTTTTCTTCTACGCATTGGTCTTCTTCTTGAAGCATTGTTATCGCCTTTATTGTATGCCATTACGAAACCTCCTTAATAATTTGTGTCTATCAGTCCATCACACCTTGAATGGTAATTCCTCTTCAATGGCATCCGGAATATTCATAAATCCGTCGCCTGCAGCCTGTGTCGGCTCTGGTCTGGATGGTGCTGCCTGCTGATAACCGCCGGCATTATTTGCAGATGCTGCTTTGCTCTCCGCAAATTCCTGATTTTCCACTACAACATCTGTAGTATAGACACGTTGTCCATCTTTGTTGGTATAGCTTCCTGTCTGAATGCGACCCTCAGCTATGATCTTAGTGCCCTGATGAAGATAATTCTCTGCAAACTCGGCCCCTCTGCCAAAAACCACACAGTTAATGAAATCTGCAGTCTGCTCATCTCCCTGGCGTTTAAAACGACGGTCTACCGCAAGTGTATATCTTGCAACCGCTGTCTGATTCTCTCCTGAAGAATAACGAACTTCAGGATCTCTGGTCAATCTACCACATAAAATAACCTTATTCATGAAGGAAACACCTTCCTTTCTTATGCTTCCTGTCTAACGCATAAGTATCTCAGAACATTGTCCATGATTCGAACAACCTGCTCCAACTCGCCCGGAACAGTTGCCTCACCATCAAACTTGATGAAGTAGTAGTAGCCCTCTTTCATGTGCTGAATCTCGTAAGCAAGTTTCTTCTTGCCCCACTCTTCAACCTCTGTGATAGTACCGCCGAATTTGGTTACATAATCCTTTGCCTTCTCGACAGTTGCTACTCTTGCATCTTCCTCGATCTTAGCATCGACAACTAACGCTAACTCATATTTGTTCATAGTCGTCTGTACCTCCTTTTGGTCTCTGGCTCTTTCCCGGCTGCGACTCTGTGACTTTCGGAATCGGTGTCTTTCAAAACACATGCCCCATTGGAAAGAACAAGGAAAAATTAACATGTCACATTTTTTTATTATAGCAGAACTTTACAACCTCTGCAACAACTTTTTTTCTGCTTATTGGCCACTCCGGGACACGAATCCTCGGAACGCCTTTTCTACCTGCTTCCGCGGAAGCATTACCTGGTGGCCGCATCCGGTACAGCGAATGCGGATATCCATCCCTACACGTCTAAGCTCCCACGCATTTGTTCCGCACGGATGTGATTTCTTCATTTTAATAACATCGCCTACTTTTAAATCCATCCATTCCCTCCTTATAGTCACATCGACAAGCACTATGATCTTTTAACCGGCATCGGACAAGATCGACAACCACCATCATCTTTTAGCCAACATCTGGCAAAATCGACACGCACTATCATCTTTTAACCGGCATCCGGCACATTCCCATCACAAAATCCTAATTTTCTGCCTGCATATCTATATTTTGAATTTCTCGCATCCAGCTATAGAACATTGTCGTATTTTTTGTCATAGTCTTCGAACGGATACGGCTGCTGCTATATAACATTGTCGTACTCTTTTGGTGAACAGGCACTTCCACTGTCATTGCATAAATCTCGTCAAACGCTTTTTGTGTCCATTTTTTCTGCTTTTCCTTGTTTATGGTTTGATCGGACTTGTTGATCGCTTTCATCAGCTCTGCATTTTCCAAGAATGCAAATCTCTCTGCAAGATCCGGATTGCTGCCCATCTCTTCCTCGGCGTACCACAATGCTATTGAGGATTTCTTGGCAAATACATTTCCGCGGCGAAGATTTGCGACTTTCTTATTCAGTTTATCTACTGTTGTAGTATGAATTTGTATTGTAATGCCAATCCCTTGCAGATCACTCGCAACCGCCGTGGCCAGCTGATATCCGACTGTATCCGTTCCACCGGCTAATTCCATTGAAAACAACGTCTTTGCACCCGCAGGAGCTGCAGTTACTTTGCCATCTTCTACTGTATATCCCGCTTTTTCCAACCATTTAAGTGCAGTCTGCTGTGCCTCTTCCCGCTTTTGATCAACCGCATCATCTGTCTTATAGATCTGTTCTTTGCCATCCGGCGTCTCTGCATAGCAAAGTTTATCCTTATTTGGCTGCTCCGGAGACAACCACGAATCCTTTGCCGCCTGTGCATTTACACTGGTAAGTTTTGCACCTTCTGTTTCCATCTGCACTCCCCGACATGCGCTAACTACCATGGCGATCGCATGCCGTAAAGCCGCTGATTGCTCACTAAACGGCTCATTATTTATGCATACCCGGTATGGATTGAGACCCCAATATGCATATGATGCATTGGCACTTTGGCAGGTGTTGATCTCATTGCCGGACATTTTCCCATTTCCGTTGATTTCACCAATTGCCTCAAGGTCAGGCTGAGTCAAAGCCAAAGATGCCACATCTACTGTTTGTCCTTTCATCTCCTCGGCAAGTTTCGCTCCGGTCAGATCCTCATCCTTAAACAGTTTTGTGAGATCCTTTAGCTGCACGTACGTGATTTTTGGGCAGCCTTGATAATACAGCTCATTCGCCATGAAATATGCAATTCCACTGTCATATTTCACAAATCGATACGCTCCGGCTCCAACCGGTGAACTCTTATTAGCGCGAATTGCAGAGAGATCTCCTCTCTTAAATCCAAACTTATTTGCGTTATAACTATATTTTGTTGTATCTCCATAATAATGCAGCGGGCAGATCGGAATCTGCAGCTTTTCCTCAAATCTGCTGTCATAGCCTGTTGTATAAATACGCAATTCGTAATCATTAAGGCGTTTGATTCCTTCGATACTGTTTACCCTCGTTTTTTTCTTTGCCTGCTTCGCCATCAAATAACGCGCCTGCCTTTCGAGCGCACTTTCATACCCGCTCTCATCGCTGCTATGCTTCTGCATCCATTTCTGCAGTGCTGCCGGCTTCTTACGAATATACTTTTTCACCTGCTTGTCCGTATACGATTCTGCCTGAGCATTATTTGCCTGATAATTCAGCAGCCCACGGATATTACTGCTTTTTAGCTGCACATTGCCGTCATAATCATTGTCACAAAATGCGTAAAGCGAAAAAATCACATCGTCAATAGTGATCGGCTGGCCGTCACTAAACAGAAGATCATCTCGGATCGTAATACGATATACCGTATAGTTCGCTTTGGTACGTCGTGCCTTTTTAATATCCGCAATTCCATAATACGTATAGTTCTCATCGTTGTATTCACGAAGCTCTCCATCAATCCCCTTTTCCACCAGCCGACCGGCGCGATCCGTGTCAAACAGTTTGGTCTGCGTCAAATTCATGACCTGTTCATCAGACGCAGCCTGTGCCAAAAACGGATTGAAATTTTTATCAAGTCTGCCACAGCCAATGATCAGCGGAACCTCTGACTGCTGCTTACCTTTTCCTTCTGCTTTAGCAGTACCGTTCTTAACTTCTGCTGTTGACTGCACATATGGTTTCTTCGCTTTTTTCTGCCTGCCACAGCCGGTTACTCCAAATACCATGGATGCCGCCAATAACGCAGCTAAACATTTTTTTCCTATATTAATCATGCTTGTCCTCCATTTACTCTTACCTCGGATCCTCACTACTTAACTCAAACTTCTGTCGTTTGAACAGATAATTTTGCATTGACATATTACCATTATATTTCCAAGGTGTCAAAAGAGCTCCTGATGTCTTGCGTGGAAAACTCCTTACAGAACTTTATTCAGCTTTGGATAGCTTTATTTGACGTTGCAGGACTTTATTACTCCTTACAGAGCCTGAGTTGACGTTGCAGAACTTTATTACTCCTTACAGAGCTTGATTCGACTTTGTGGATTTGGCAGGGAATTGTCACTACCCGATATAATGAAAAAAGCAACCCTTTCGGATTGCTTCTCTTCACGCACTGTATGTTTCAATCTGCTCCCACCCAGTACAACGAATAATATAGATTATCCGTTGTGTTAATACTTATGTACTCCTACCACCTTATATACATGCGCTCATATATACCGGGCATACGCAGCGACAGCCCTCACCTTTTTTGTCTGCCTCCTGCATATGGACCGATTTTGAAAATGTCTTCTGTAGTCATTTCCAATGTAGTTCAATGAATAATCTGCGATAATTGCTCAATCGCATTTTTATTCTTACTAAAACATTTTCGTAAACTTATAATAACATATTTTATCAAAAAAGGCAATAAAATTTTACATTTTATTGCCTTTTTTTACATATTATTTCCGTATTTTTCTGCAGTTTTTTGACAAATAGTCACTGACAGATCATAGCCTCTTTTGATTCGAAAGCAGATTACAAAGTGGATATCTTGTCAATAAAGTCAATTACCATATTTGGATAGTAAACAGCCTTACCTGCACTCTCTGTGTAGACGCTTGCTCCGATACCACAGATTGCGTAATTTGCACTGATCAGCGTGTTACGTGCATCGTTGCTTTCGATAACGCTATTCGCGAATCCAATGGCATCCATATTGCCAATCAAAATGCGCTCGCCCCATTTATCGAATGATATTCCTGCGTTCTTCAATGCTGTCTTAATCTGTGCTGAATCTCTTTCGACATCGGCCGCATCAGTCTGCCCACCATCTGCAATCTTTTTGCTATACGCACGTGCCACATTGGAAACCTTTGTGTTTTTGCGTATCGCTTTGACATCCGCATCACGTACTCCGGTGTTGACCAAATATGCATTTAAAATTTCGAAGGTCTCTGTTTCCATTTCTGTCAACACATCCGCAGAATAATTCATTGGCAGCGTTGTCTCTGTACACTGCGTCATATCTGCGATCGAATATGCATTGTTGAAGATCTGAATGCTGTATACCTTGTCATCTCCATAAGCGTCCGCAAATGCAATGATCGTTGCATTGTCGACATCCTTACTGTATGCTGCCGCATCACCGGCTGTTGTTTTGTACCAGTCTACATCAACCCATCCATTAGAAACCAACGTAGCTGCAGATGTTCCATATGACACTGTTCCATCAAAATTCATTGATGACGCATTACCGCTAATACCAACTACAATATCATCTTTCAGGTAGATCAAAATATATGTGCTGTGTTTTTCATCAAAACTCTTATCAGTATCATTACCACCAGCACGGAATGCAATGACATCAAAGCCCTGTGGCGATTTTGCGGTACGTTTAACATCTGTTTTTAATGATCCAAGTACCGTGTTTACTTCATCTCTGGTCAATCCCAAAGCAAGTTGGTAACCAGCAATCGTAAACGCTTTTTTTCCATTCAGGTTAACATTTTGTCCTGCATTCCCGGATGGTGTCGCTGTCGGTTTTACTGTTGGTGTCGCGGTTGGTTTTGCCGTTGGCGTTGCTGTCGGTTTTACCGTTGGTGTTGCTGTCGGTTTTGCCGTTGGTGTCGCGGTCGGTTTTACCGTTGGCGTTGCTGTCGGTTTTACCGTTGGTGTTGCCGTCGGTTTTACCGTTGGTGTCGCGGTCGGTTTTACCGTTGGTGTCGCTGTCGGTTTTACCGTTGGTGTTGCCGTCGGTTTTACCGTTGGCGTTGCTGTCGGTTTTACCGTTGGTGTCGCGGTCGGTTTTACCGTTGGCGTTGCGGTCGGTTTTACCGTTGGTGTCGCTGTCGGTTTTGCCGTTGGCGTTGCTGTCGGTTTTACCGTTGGTGTCGCGGTCGGTTTTGCCGTTGGCGTTGCGGTCGGTTTTACCGTTGGCGTTGCTGTCGGTTTTACCGTTGGCGTTGCGGTCGGTTTTACCGTTGGTGTCACTGTCGGTTTTACCGTTGGCGTTGCGGTCGGTGTGGCACTTGGTTGCGGTGCTGCACTTGGTGTTGGTGCCGGTGTCACTGTCGGACTTGCACTTGGCTTCGCCGTCTGCGTTGGTGTTGGCGTTGGCGTTGCGGTCGGTGTGGCACTTGGTTGCGGTGCTGCACTTGGTGTTGGTGCCGGTGTCACTGTCGGACTTGCACTTGGCTTCGCCGTCTGCGTTGGTGTTGGCGTTGGCGTTGCGGCCGGTGTGGCACTTGGCTTCGCTGTCTGCGTTGGTGTCGCCATCGGGGTCGCACTTGGCTTTGCCGTCTGCGTTGGTGTTGCTGTCGGTTTTGTTGTCGGTGCAGTGCTTGGACTCGCTGTTGGCTTCACTATTGGTGCGGCACTCGGGCTCGGAGTTGTTGTCCGTGCAGGTGTCGGCAGCGGCGCTGCACTTGGCATTTTCGTTGGCGTTGCGGTCGGACCTGCACTTGGCTTCGCCGTCTGCGTTGATGTTGCTGTCGGTTTGGTTGTCGGTGCAGTACTTGGACTCGCTGTTGGCTTCACTATTGGTACGGCACTCGGGCTCGGAGTTGTTGTCCGTGCAGGTGCTGTCGGTGCGCTGCTTGGACTCGCCGTTGGCGTTGCGGTCGGCGCTGTCGTTGGTTTCACTGTCGGCACCATCGTTGGTTTCACCGTTGGAGCTATAGTCGGTTTTGCCGTCACATCCATAGTCGGTCTAACATTGGTTGTCTCTGATGGTTGTACCATTGCGGTTGGCTTCGGTGTCACTACCCGCACCGGAGTGGCAACAGGCATTGGTTTTGGTCTCCTAATAACTATCTTTTTCGGCAATACTCGAACGTGACAAACCAATTTCTTTTTGCCTACTTTTGCAACAATTTTTGTTATTCCTATCTTTTTCGCCCTTACCAGTCCTTTTTTACTGACTGTCGCTATTTTTTTCTTACTGGATTTCCACTTTACCTTCTGCTTTTTCTTTAAATTTTTCACTTTGAGCTGTTTTTTGGCCCCAGCGCGCAAAGTTATCGTTTTTTTGTTGAGCTTTGGCGCCTTTGCTGCCTCGGCGAGCATAACCGATGATGTGGAAGTTACCACTAATGCCGCCGCCAGCACGCCGCACCAAGCTCTTGTGCACAATTTCTTTTTCACTTCTTTCTCCTTCCTCCAACTATCTTTCAACAGTTACATTTAATACCTCACTCTTCTTTAATAATATCCGCAAAAGTCGCCCCGGATGCCTTCGCTAAATCCTCCGGCTGCAGAAGAATCTGTACGCCTCTTCTTCCTCCGCTCACAGCAATCTTGTCCTGCTGTTTTGCACTCTCATGAATCACCGTTGTATACTGCTTTTTCATACCGATCGGAGTACATCCTCCGCGAATATAACCGGTCACTTTGTTGATCTCTTTGACCGGCACCATTTCCACATGCTTTTCACCAACTGCACGTGCCGCCTTTTTCATATCAAGCTCACGATGCACCGGTATTGCATATACATAATAGTTGCCGCTCTTGCCCAATGTAACTAAAGTCTTAAATGTCATTTCGTAATCCTGCCCAAGTTTGTCAGCGACATCCATTCCGTCAACAAATTCTTCACATTCATAATTCATCAACTCATACGGAATCTTTTGCCGATCCAACATTCTCATCGCATTGGTTTTTACTTCTTTACCCATGATGTCATCCTCTTTTACTTAAATTAATTTTACCTTATCGATAAGATCAATAACAAGGTTTGGATAATACACTGTTCCGTCATTATATGCACCGGCGCCCAGGCCCATAACAGCGTAATCTCCACTCCATAATAATGCTCTGGCACCACTGCTCTCGATCATACTGTTAGCAAATCCGATAGCATCCATGTTGCCGATCAAAACACGCTCTCCCCATGCGCCAGGTGCTATCCCTGCGGCACGGATCGACGATCTAATATCACTACTGGATCTTGATGCATCACTTGCATCAATAATTCCTGCTGAAACAATCTCGCTGCTATAAGATTTGGCTGCTGCGCTAAGCTTCGTATTAATACGGAATGCGCTTTGTCCCTGATTTACCAAATATGCATTCAAAAGTTCTCCGCTTTCGGTTGCCATTGCGGTCTGCACCTCTGCCGGATAATTTAACTGCAATGTCGTTTCACTGACATTTGTCATATCATCCACCAAAAAGCTGTCGCTAAATGCCTGAATACAATATACCTGGTTGCTTCCGAGTGCATCCACAAATGCGATAACTTCCGTTCCCTTGATCGTCTTTGTATATGCACCGGCTGCACTGCCTGCCAAATACCAGTCAACGCTGGTCCAGCCATTCGATGCTAATGTACTCGCCGGCGTTCCATAAGATACCTCGCCTGCATAAGACATTCCCGGCGCAATTGCTGTAATTCCGATCACTTCATCATTTGACAAATACGCCAAAATATAAGTGCTATATTTCTGATCATATTGGTTGCCGCTCAGGCTGGAATTATTGCCATTCTCACGAAATGCAATCACATCAAATCCCTGTGGAGATTTTTCTTCACGTTTCACGTCAGTCGACTTACTTGCCAGTGCATTATTAAACGCTGTCTTTGTCATTCCAACCGAAAGCTGTCTGTTTCCTACCGTCAGTCCTGATGAACTTGGTGCTGCTGTTGGCGTCACTGACGGTGTTTTACTTGGTGCTGCTGTTGGCGTCACTGACGGTGTTTTGCTTGGAGCTGACGTTGGGGTACCGGTTGGCGCATTCGTTGGTGCCGGCGTCGGAGTACTGGTAGTGCCACTCGTTGGTGTCGCACTTGGTGCTGCACTTGCAGATGGCTCCGGTGTCTTCTGTGCCGCTCCCTGTACTATGATCTTATCCGAATTCAAATAATATACGGTTTCTGTCATATTATCAACCAAACGCACATAAATCGTATTTACCGTACCTGTCTGCAAAGTAAAAGACTGATCATTTCTAGGATGATTTTTCCAAAAACCTTGTCCAAACTCTTCTCCTTCGTGACTTTTCAGTTCATCCAAAGACATCTCTCTACCGTAAGTATTCGTATAATATAAAGAGCCGTCAAAAATATCTGTGTAACCAATTCGGATCGTTGCCGCTTCGGTTACTGTTACATCCTTCAACGGTCTGTGGTATGCATTCCACGTCGTTGCGACATTATCATTCAAAATAATCTTCGCTGTCGTTGGGTCTCCCTCTTCTGAAGGTTGCGTTGTCTGCGAAGGATTATCGGACACCTGTGGATTCTTGCTTGGTATAGTTCCCGGCTTAGCAGTTACTTTTGCCACAGCTTTTGGCTTAGACGTAACTTTCGCCTTTTTCTTTGCCTTGACAACAACTTTACAGGTATACTTCTTTTTGCCGATTTTAGCAACAATTTTAGCCGTTCCTTTTTTCTTCGCTTTGACAACTCCCTTCTTAGTTACTGTCGCAATTTTTTTCTTCGAAGAAGACCACTTTACTTTCTTTTTGGTCCCTTTCACCTTCAATTTAGCCTTTTTTCCAACAGTCAATACAAGCTTTTTCTTGTTTAGCTTGACCTTTGCCTTGGCATCAGTCTGCTGCCCCGGTACAAACACCGATGTGATCACTAACGCTCCGGCAAGCACAAGGCTCATCCATTTCCTTCTCTCTTTTTTCATGCTATTTCCACATTCCTTTCTCTGCCCGTTGGCTTGTCAGTTTTTGCATTCGCCACAGGCACAACATTAAAATCACGGATTTCATCCCAGCTACTCTAAAATGCCACTCTCAAATAATCTACCAAGTCAATGACCAAATATGTGTAAAACACATCGTCACCATTTTCAAAATATGCTGCACTTCCAAGCCCCATAACACCAAGTCCCTCTTCATCGCAAAGCTGCGCTCTTGCCGCCTGACTCTGCACAGCAGAATTTGCAAAACCAATGGCATCCATATTGTTGGCCATAATTCGCTCACCCCACTGTCCGCACTGTAAACCTGCGCCGACGATCGCCGATTTAATCTCAGAACTGCTTCTGGTCATGTCTGTCGCATCTGTTGCACCGGCTTTTGCCATCGTGTTGCTGTAGCTTTGTGCCACACCACTTAATTTTGAATTGATTGCAAGGGAACGCATTCCATAAAAAGTGAGATATGCATTGATCAGCTCGCCACTCTCTGTTGCCATCGCCTTTACCACTGCATCGCTGTACGTACATGACGCATCCTGACTGGAAAGATTGGTCATTCCATCAATAGAATAGGCTTTATCAAACGCCTGTATACAGTAAGTCGTCTGGGTTCCATAATAATCTACAAACGCCAGCACATTCGCATTGGAAGTCTCTGTGGAATAGGCTCCTGCTCCAACTACATCTCCTCTTGTTTCATACCAGTCTACCGATGACCAAGCACTTGACGATTCTAAAGCAGCTGCACCGGTTCCTGCTTTTACTAAAGAACCATATGCCATTGATTTACTGATACCACAAATACCTACGACCTTGCCGCTTTTCAGATACAGCAAAATATATGTACTAAATTTGTCATCGCGCGAAACGCTGGAGTTGTTACCGTTTGGTCGGAATGCAAGGACATCAAATCCCTGTGGAGATTTTTCCGAACGCAATATATCCGTCGAAAGTGAACCCAATACCGTGTGCACCTGTGCCAATGTCATACCAAGTGTCAGATTGCGTCCTCCAATCTGAAAGATATCCCCATTTAGTGCTACATTCTTACCTGGTGTACCGGTCACCTTCTGTGTACCGCCATTCGTTTTCGAACTGTTATTCTTACGGTTTGTATTTTTATTGCTTTTTTTAGTGGCAGCTGCTTTTACCGTTACTTTGCAGACATATTTTTTCTTGCCAACTTTAGCAGTGATCTTAGCCGTTCCCTTTTTCTTTGCCTTGACAACACCTTTTTTCGTAACGGTCGCTACCCTCTTTTTATTGCTGGACCATTTTACTTTTTTCTTGTTGTTCTTTAGCTTTAACGTAGTCTTTTTACCAACTTTTAAAACAACTTTCGTTTTGTTTAGCTTCACCTTCTTCTTGGCAGCAGCCGCAGCATCCATGCTCTGTGGCATTATCATTGCGGCAGCTAGTGCTAATGCTAATGCACGCGCCCATGGCTGTCTTCTTTTTTTCATACGCTCCTCTTTTCCATGCCGATTGTACGACATTAATTTTCATTTCTATGTTACCTTTTATTATATGATATTCTTCTCTATTTCTCAACCGTTTTCGTACAGTATTTATGCGGTTTATACGAATTTACATTTGACACATTTCTGCCACTTTTGGCCCCCCTTGATAAGCAGCTCTAACTTCCGGTATGAAAAGTTTCCTATAAAGCAAAAAACAGTTTTGATATTCTCGAATGAGAATACCAAAACTGCTTATCGTATTAACCTACTCTGCGTTCACTATGCATTGTTCAGGCACAAGCATTGCATCGCACTGCATTATTTATCTAGCGTGCTGACAAGATTAATTCTCGTCAGTGCCTTTTTGAGTGCTAATTCTGCGCGTACCATGTCTACCTGTTTCTCACCGCTTCCGATACGACGTTCTGCGCGGAGCTTTGCCTCTTCTGCTCGGTGCACATCGATCTCATCCGGCCACTCGCAGGCTTCCGCAAGCACTGTAACCTTATTGCCGCGAATTTCCACAAATCCATCCAGCAAAGCCGCCTCACGTACTTTGCCTTCCTGATGGATCTTGACAACACCCGGTTCAACAATTGCCGTAAGTGGGATATGTCCCGCCAGCACACCGATCTCACCTTCTGTTGTCCGCATTTCAACCATGTCCACTTCCTCGTCAAAAAAGATTCGGGTCGGAGATATGATCTGCAAAGTAAATGTTTTGTCTGCCATATGACCCTCCTTTCTTATTTGGAAGCCATTCTGGCCACTACCTCGTCAATATTTCCGGCATTCAAGAAATAGCTCTCCGGAATATCATCGTGCTTACCATCCAAAATCTCTTGGAATCCACGAATCGTCTCACTAACCGGTACGTACTGTCCCGGCAGGCCTGTAAACTGCTCTGCTACATGGAACGGCTGCGACAGGAAACGCTGCACTTTACGCGCTCTATTTACAACGATCTTGTCTTCTTCTGACAACTCGTCCATACCAAGAATCGCAATAATATCCTGCAATTCCTTGTATTTCTGCAAAATCTCCTGCACGCCACGAGCCACTTTATAGTGTTCCTCACCGACAATATGCGGATCGAGGATACGTGATGTTGACTCCAACGGATCTACTGCCGGATAAATACCAAGCTCGGAAATCGCACGCGAAAGTACAGTTGTTGCGTCCAAATGTGCGAATGTATTTGCCGGAGCCGGATCAGTCAAATCGTCCGCCGGCACATAAACCGCCTGTACTGATGTGATAGATCCTGTTTTCGTTGAGGTAATCCTCTCCTGCAATGCACCCATCTCCGTCTGCAGCGTTGGCTGATAACCTACGGCACTTGGCATACGTCCAAGCAACGCAGATACCTCTGATCCAGCCTGTGTGAAACGGAAAATATTATCAATAAACAATAAGACATCTTTTCCGGAACGATCACGGAAATTCTCTGCCATGGTAAGTCCTGTAAGACCTACTCGCATACGCGCTCCAGGTGGCTCGTTCATCTGACCGAATACCATCGTCGTTTTATCAATAACACCTGACTCGATCATTTCATAATACAAGTCATTTCCTTCACGAGTACGCTCACCTACACCGGTAAATACGGAATATCCACCGTGCTCCTGCGCGATATTTGTGATCAACTCCTGGATCAATACGGTTTTACCTACTCCGGCGCCACCGAACAAACCAATCTTACCACCTTTCTGGTAAGGGCAAAGCAGATCAACGACCTTGATTCCGGTTTCCAAAATCTCTGTTTCTGTCGACTGCTCATCGAATGCCGGCGCTTTTCTGTGGATCGGGTCATATCTCACCCCTTCCGGTGCCGGTTTTTCATCAATTGGCTCACCTAACACATTAAAGATACGTCCCAATGTAGCTTCGCCTACCGGTACAGAAATCGGTGCGCCCGTTGCATGTGCTTCCATACCGCGAACCAAACCGTCGGTTGGTCCCATGGCAATACAACGAACTGTGTCATCACCCAAATGCTGTGCCACTTCCACTACGAGCTTTCCACCATCTTTCAACGGAACATTAATTGCCTCGTTGATCTCCGGCAGTTTGCCCTCTGGGAATTTAATATCGATAACGGCACTGACGATCTGCGTCAGCTTACCAACATTTAATTCTGCCATTTATTTTCTCCTTTTTATTTGCTATGAAATCGCGGATGCTCCTGCGATAATCTCCGTCAATTCCTGTGTAATAGATGCCTGACGGGCTCTATTATATTTTAGCGACAAGTCACTGATCATCTCTTCCGCATTACTCGTTGCCGAATCCATTGCCTGCATACGTGCACCGTTTTCACTGGCATGTGACTCCACAAGTCCGCCAAAGATCAGGCTGTTCACGTACTTTGGAATAATCGCATTTAATGCTTCTTCCGGTGCCGGCTCATAATTCATCAACGTGATGCGATCGATCGGGTTCTCTTCTACATCCTCCGCATCTGCTGTAATATCGGATGCGTCGATCGGAAGCAGTTTCATCATCGTAGGGATCTGTACCATCGTGTTCTTAAAGATCGTATAGATCAGATAAATCTCTCCGATCTCCCCCATCGTAAACTTGCTCAAAACTTCTTTGCCAATCTCCGATGCATCTGCATATAATGGTTCGTTGATCGCCTCCGAATAATCTCCGGCTATGGTGTAACCCTCACGCTCCACGCTGTCACGACCCTTTGTACCAACTGCATAGACCACTGTGTTTTCCGTAGTAAAACGTTCGTCTTTCGTCAACAGTTTCACTGCATTCGAGTTGTAACCACCTGCCAATCCGCGGTTCGATGTGATCAGGATCACTGCTTTTTTGTCAGACCGGCTTTTTTGCAAAAACGGATGGGACATTTCCCCGGACTTGGCGATCATCGCTGCCACAGCCTCATACATCGCATCAAAATAAGGTTTTGATACTTCTGCACCGACTTTTGCTTTCTGCAGCTTGACAGAGGAAACAAGTTTCATCGCTTTGGTAATCTGTCCGGTACTTTGGACACTTTCTTTACGCCGTTTGATATCTCTCATTGACGCCATTGTCTCTTACCTCCCCTCGAAACTATTTTTCAAACTCTGCTTTAAACTCCTCGATTGCCTGGATCAGTTTCTTCTCTGTGTCTTCCTTGATCTCTTTGTCCTCGCGAATAGAAGCAGGAACTTCCGGATATTTCGTATCGATATACTCAAACAATCCTTTTTCAAAGTCCATAATGTCATCTACTTCTACATCGATCAAGTACTTCTTGGTCGCCGCATAGATAATGATAACCTGATTTTCAACCGGCATCGGCTTGTACTGATCCTGTTTCAGGATCTCACGAATACGCTCGCCCTGTGCCAACTGCTCCTTCGTCTCAGGATCGAGATCCGAACTAAACTGTGAAAATGCCGCCAGCTCACGATACTGCGCAAGCTCGATACGGATTGGTCCGGAAATCTTCTTCATCGCTTTGATCTGTGCAGAACCTCCTACACGAGATACTGACAAACCGGCATTGACTGCAGGTCGGAAACCAGCATTAAACATCTCTGTTTCCAAATAAATCTGTCCATCTGTGATAGAAATAACATTTGTTGGAATATAAGCGGATACATCGCCTGCCTGCGTCTCAATGATCGGCAATGCCGTCAATGAACCACCGCCCAGCTTATCTGACAATCTCGCTGCACGCTCCAACAATCTGGAATGCAGATAGAATACATCTCCAGGGAATGCCTCACGTCCTGGCGGACGCTTAAGCAGCAAGGAAAGTGTACGATATGCCGCAGCATGTTTGGTTAAGTCATCATACACAACCAATACATCTTCGCCGTTCTCCATCCATTCCTCACCAATTGCACATCCGGAATATGGTGCAATATACTGAAGCGGTGCTAACTCACTCGCTGTTGCTGCAACGATCGTGGTATAATCCATCGCTCCATATTCTTCTAATTTTTTCACAAGGTTGGCAATCGTTGACGCTTTCTGTCCGATCGCTACGTAAATACATTTTACGCCCTGTCCTTTCTGATTAATGATCGTGTCGATCGCGATCGCGGTTTTACCGGTCTGGCGGTCACCAATGATCAACTCACGCTGTCCTCTTCCGATCGGTACCATGGAGTCAATCGCCTTAATACCTGTCTGAAGCGGTGTGTCTACGGATTTACGTGCGATAACACCGGATGCCACACGCTCGATCTGTCTGGACTTATCAGTTTTGATCGGTCCTTTGCCATCAATCGGCTGTCCCAGCGCATTCACTACACGTCCGAGCATGGCATCTCCAACCGGCACCTCAACAACATGACCTGTCGTCTTTACGGTGTCGCCTTCATTGATGTTTTTATGATCACCCAAAAGAACCGCACCTACGTTATCTTCTTCCAAGTTCAATACCATGCCATATATCTCATTAGGAAATTCCAACAGTTCACCCTGCATCGCTTTCTCTAAGCCATGAATACGGGCAATTCCGTCGGCAACCTGTATTACAGTACCTATATCTGCTACTTCAAATTTGGTACTGTAGTTTTTAATCTGCTCTTTAATGACTGAGCTGATTTCCTCAGGTCTCAAATTCATGATACACTCGCACCTTCTTTCTGTTTATTCTAATTCGTCAACTGAACCTGCGACAACTCTTTTGCCATTCGATTCAGCTTTGATCTGATACTGCTGTCTACCACTCTGTCTCCGATACGGATCACCACGCCACCGATCAGGGATGCATCCACAGAATAGTTCATGATGAACTCCACATAAGATGTCGTGTTCAATAATTTCTGCACGATCTCCTGCTTCTCATCCTTAGACAGTTCGACAGCCGATATCACATATGCTACGCCGATCTTTTTGTATTCACGAACCTTATCAATGAAATACGTCAAAATCTTTTCGATTTCCGAAAAACGTCCTTTTTCAACGATAGTGACCATGAATCCTGTCAGCGTATCGGATGCTTTGCCAGCAAACACCTGCTCTACCAGTGAGACTTTCTGCTCAACCGGAAGCTTTGGATGTGTCAGCAGCTTGATGTACTGCTCATTCGCTTCGATCACATCAAGCACGATCTGCACTTCCTCCAGAGTGGAATCAATCGTTCCCTCTTCCACGGCAACCTCAAACAAGGCTTCGCCGTATGTCTTTGATACTAACTTAGCCATGTCTCATCACCCATCTCTTCCAAAGTGTCTGCAAGCAACTGTGACTGTTTGCTTTCGTCCAAAGAAGATGCAACGATTTTACCAGCCATTGCCGTTGCGACATTAATGATTTCCTGTTTCATTTCATCCTTGACCTTGCTCTTCTCCAGTTCAACTTCTCGATTTGCACGGGCAACGATCTGTGCGGCTTCTTCCCTCGCTTCTTCTAACATGACACTTTCTTTCTTGAGTGCCTTTTTACGCGCTTCGCTCAGGATCTCATCCGTCTCTTTTTGCACATTTTTTATTTTTTCATCATATTCTGCTTTGAATTGAATTGCATCCTGCTTCTCGCGCGCTGCCGTTTCCATCTGCTCACGAATGCCTTCCTGCCGCTTCTCCATCAGATTTCTCGCCGGATTAAACAACAGATAGGACAGAAGCAAAAATACAAAAAACATTGCTAATATGGTAATCGCTGAGTCTACTAATAACTGTGGATCTAAACCAAAAATATAATCGCCTAGTCCACTGCTCAGTGCAACCTGAATTACTCCGCTCACGTTAGTGCCTCCTTTCCGCTAGAGTCTTCCACCAAATGCTTACGCCATCTTCCGGTCATTTTTCCATCGAAAAATAGTACCGGCTGCCGGCACTTGCATTGATTAATGAAGCTTTGCGTAAAGTGGGTTCGCGAATAACAGGATCAAAGCAACTACCAGACCATACAAACCTGTTGTCTCTGCTACTGCCTGTCCAAGAAGCATTGTTGACATAACGTCACCTTTCGCACCCGGATTACGTCCTACTGCAGAAGCACCGTAACCGGCAGCAATACCCTGTCCTACACCAGGTCCGATACCGGCAATAACCGCAAGACCTGCACCAATAGCAGAACCCATCAAAACCAATCCATCGTTATCAATATTCATAATAATCCTCCATTTCTAAAGTGCCTATCCGCACTTCTTCACTTTTTTGTTTATGCCTGATCCCCAATCGCATCCGAGACAAAGCACATCGTCAACATACAAAATACATACGTCTGAATCGCACCGGAAAATACATCCAAATAAATGTGCAATGCAGCCGGCCAGATTAATGTCAAAACCTTTGGCAATAATCCGTAGATCAATCCCGTCATAACCGTTCCGGATAAAATATTACCGAACAAACGGAGAGACATAGAAATCGGTGTGGAAAATTCACTGATCAAGTTCATTGGAAAGAACAGAAAGATCGGTTCAAACAATCCCTTAATCTTACCGAATTTCTGGTACTTAAAACCGTTGTATTGAATCATCACCCAAGTAATGATCGCCAACGGAAATGTGACACCGTAATCTGCTGTCGGCGGTCGAAGCCCCAGCAAACCGGACAAGTTGCACGCCAAAATAAATAAAAACAAAGCGCCAACATAGTTACGAAACTTCGGTGCCTTGCTCGCGCCCATGGAACCTGCCACCATGCCATCCAGCGATTCTACGATCAGCTCGACCACATTTAGAAACGGTCCCGGCACCTGATCCGGAGTCGCCTTACGAATCGCACGATTTGCAAAAACAGCAAAAATAAGCAGTGCAGCGATTACAATGATCATGGATATATGCGTCGTAGTCAGATACACATCTGAACCGAAAAACTTGAATTTCGTATATCCATGGATAAAAAAGTCTACCTGCTGCTCATTTCCCTTTGCCAAAAACACATTGTTTGCAAAGGGATCAAACGGCATACAAAAGACGCCACTTCCCACATTCTCACCTTCCCTTTCTATAGAATAAATTATATATACAGGCAAATATCTCTTGTTTACCATTTCATTACAAAGCGAAAATCAACGTTTCACGATACATTGCACCGCACAACCGCAATCTCCTATAAAATAAAACAACAGAATATCTGCAATACATATCTATTTTTTAAATAATTTTTCATAATGCGGGTGCATTTTCGGATACGATAATGCACTGACCTTGACTCCAAACAACGTCAGTATCGCCGGAATCGGATGTACATATTCATAAAATATCATGCATACCGCCAGCGTAACCGCCATAATCACCAATCTCTGCAGCGATGCAAGCTGCGCATGTCTGGATGCATGCGCCGGATCCATATCAAGCGCAATGTCCAGGTGGCGAAACATATGCCACAAAAGAACTAATGCCGCCGCACCACCTAACAGCCCTCCAAATAACATCGAAACTCTGCCTCGACTGATAATTACAAAAAGCAGCGTAACAATGGCTGTCCACAGAATAGAACTAATCATCAATTCCTTTAGTACCTGTTTTACCTGTTTCATGCTCTCCCGCTGCTTCCTCCCGCTTCTCGGTGAGTCCTTTCATATAATCAAGCTGCTCATGCTCTTTCTTCATGTCAGCCTCATAAAAGGACTTGGTTAATATATATACATTTTTGAACGCAGCCCCGATTCCTAACAACAACATGAACGGAAATATGATCTGTGTACCAAACAGACGATTCAGCCAAGTGCCCAGCCAACCGCTAATAAAGATCGGCACGAGCATTGTAATACTGATCTGCGTGATCATCATAAAACTACGCAAAATTTTCTTCTCTTTCTTACTCATTTTTTAATAACCTCTCATTATGCTATTATAATTTATTCTTCTGAAAAAGTCCACCAAAGAGCGCAAAAAATCTCGTGTAGTATCAAGCGATCTGCTAACTCCTTTTCCCCTCCGATCATCCCGCAAATAATTTAATTCGATAAGCTAGAAAGTCCTTTACAAGCCAACTTCCCTAGACTATAATTATTCCACAAGAAGAAAAAGAGCAAAACCGGCGTTTTGCTATCAAATAAAAATAAGCCGCTGAAAGGAGTTGCTTCATGAGCCGACCACGATTATTTCGACGTCGCTTTATCCCCGACGAAAACATCGAATTAAAAGATGATATGATCTTAGCCTTAGAGCCTAACCTTATTATTACCAGTTGGAATGTTTTGAAACCACGACGCGATATTTCCCGTGGTGTTTCCGCTTATTTTATAGATAAAGGGATTAAGGTGAGCAAGGTTTTTGACAATGCCGGACAAATGGTATATTGGTATTGTGACATTATAGAGACGCATTATGATGAGAAAGAGAATACCTACACCTTTAACGATCTGCTCATTGACGTAGTCGTATATCCGGATGGTCAAGTTGAAGTACTGGACATGGATGAATTTGCTGATGCAATGGAGCAGGGCATTTTGAGCGTTGGCACGATCGCACATGCAATGCGCGCAACCGATGATCTGTTACATACGATCTACGCCGGAGAATTTGAAAAATATACACACTATATTGATGATATGTTAAAAGTGATCAGTTAATTCTGCTCTCTACGAAAAGACCCTCTTTTGATCAGAAGCTCGGACATACAGTCCACCTTCTACCAAAAGAGGGTCTTTTTATACTGTTATTTCACGCAAGTCTCCCACGTGCCATTATTTCTTCTTTACCTCCAGAGCTTCTTTGCCACCCATATACGGACGCAGAGCTTCCGGAATACGTACGCTTCCGTCTTCCTGCAAATTATTCTCCAAAAAGGCGATCAACATACGAGGTGGTGCAACCACTGTATTATTCAGCGTATGTGCAAAATATTTGCTGCCGTCTTCCTTACGGACACGGATCTGCAAACGTCTTGCCTGTGCGTCTCCCAAATTGGAGCAGCTTCCTACCTCAAAATACTTCTTCTGACGTGGAGACCAAGCCTCAACGTCGATGGATTTTACTTTCAGATCTGCAAGATCTCCGGAGCAGCACTCCAGTGTACGGACCGGAATATCCAGCGTACGGAACAGATCTACCGTATTCTGCCACAACTTATCAAACCAAACCGGACTTTCTTCCGGCTTACAAACTACGATCATTTCCTGTTTCTCAAACTGATGGATTCGATACACGCCACGCTCCTCGATGCCGTGAGCGCCCTTTTCCTTACGGAAGCATGGGGAATAACTGGTCAATGTCTTTGGCAGATCCTTTTCATCGGTGATCGTATCAATAAATTTACCGATCATAGAATGCTCACTTGTACCGATCAGGAACAGATCTTCGCCCTCGATCTTGTACATCATCGCATCCATTTCCGCAAAACTCATAACACCGGTCACGACATTGCTTCGGATCATGTATGGCGGAATGCAGTAAGTGAAACCACGATCGATCATGAAATCTCTTGCATAGGCAAGTACAGCAGAATGCAGTCTGGCAATGTCACCCATCAGATAATAGAAACCATTTCCTGCCACTTTACCGGCAGCATCAATGTCTAATCCATCAAAACTCTCCATGATCTGTGCATGATACGGAATCTCATAATCCGGCACTACCGGCTCACCATAGCGTTTAATCTCAACATTTTCGCTGTCATCTTTACCAATCGGAACACTTGGATCAATAATATTTGGAATGACAAGCATGATCTCACGAACTTTTGCTTGGAGTTCTTTCTCCTTTGCTGCAAGCTCCTCAAGACGAGCTGCATTTTTGTTTACTTCCTGCTTCTTTGCCTCTGCCTCTTCCTTCTTGCCCTGTCCCATCAAAGCGCCGATTTCCTTAGAAATCTTTTTGCGGGAGGCACGAAGCTCATCTGCTTCCTGCTGTGTCTTGCGCGCCTCAGCATCTAATGCAATGACCTCATCTACCAACGGAAGCTTGTCATCCTGGAATTTGTTTTTGATGTTTTGCTTTACCACATCTGGATTTTCTCTTAAAAATTTAATGTCTAACATATTTCCTCATTTCTGCACACAGCTCGTATGCGTATATTGTTGATAAGTGTAATGTGACAGCCTGCTTGAATAAGCTGCTATAGTCCTGCCCGTCCTACTGTGCTGCCATCGCTGGCGGTGCAGGCGCATCTGAAGGTGCTTCACTCGGCGTCGATGACGGTGCAGGCGCATCTGAAGGTGTTTCACTCGGCGTCACTGTCGGCTCCGGTATCTGCGTCGCTTCCGGTGTCACTGTCGGCTCCGGCGTTGCTGTTGCCTTTGGCTTTGGCTTTTTCACCGTCTTTTTGTATTTGCCAATCTTGATTGGCTTTGAAAATTTACCATGCACGATGCGATAACCTTTGGTACGGAATGCACGCACCTTCACATAATACACTTTCGATGCTTTAAGCTTGCGAAGCACAACCGTGCGCTTCTTTGTCGGCATGACAATACGGTATCTCGCCTTTTTGGACGTCTTGACTGCAATCTGATACCCGGTTGCTTTGCCTCTCTTCTTTATCTTAATCTTTGCCTGTGTCTTAGACCGTTTCACCAAAGACACACTCGGTCTGGATGGTTTAGACGCTGCCTGCACCTTTGTTGTTCCTATCGAAGTTAAACACAACGCCAAGATCAGGATCAATGTTCCAAATTTACGTAACTGCTCTTTCATTGTTCTGCTTTCCTCCATTTCTGTACAATGTGCTCTCGGAATCTTCTAAACGATGACTTTCGAAAGTACGTTTCAATATAGCCCACCCAAAAATATACCGTCATTTCCCCTGATGTGTCAAGACTCGCAGGGCATTTTTTAATCTGCCACTGCATCCGGCAGGTATCCTCTACTACTGTAGGAAGCACTTTTCAAACACATTATTACGCATTGCTCCATAGAAGATCTCACCTTCCAACATATCGCAGCCAATTTCGCGTGCGTATTCCTCTTGAAGCTTGGTGTGGATGCCACAACAATAAACGGTCATCCCAAGCTCTTTTGCCATGATAACAATGTTTTTAAGGATCGTCTTCTCACGCTCGCCATTCTTGCCACCCGTAAAACACTCTGCATGGAACTTGATCCCTTTGACCGGGATCGTGCGCAGAGAATGCAATGCCGTGTGATGAGATGCAAATCGACTGATCACGATCTGATATCCTCTCTTGCAAAGCTGCTCCAATGCCACCTGCAGCGCACTGGTCATATCCGCAAAATAACGTTCGTGCACTTCTATGATCAAGTCCGACGGATCCATCTTATTTTGCACTTCCACAATATTTTCGATCATGGACAAAGCATTTCGTGCCGACAACTGACTTGCCGTCATTTGAATAGCAAGCGGAACCGTTTTCAACCCCTTTGCCTTTCTGGCGCCGAAGCTGCAGCACACCTGATTCAACAGGAAATAAGAAAATTTATCCAACCTTCCTCCACGTTCGATATAATGCAAAATGCCATCCGTTTCTAAATACTGTCCATCCTGCATCTGAATCCGTGCAACCGCCGTACAGCCTACAACGTTCTCTTTATCTCCCTGAATACGCGGCAAATAGCATATTTCAACTGTCTGCTTTTCCATAGCATCGAGTATTTCCTGAATGATTCGTTCCTCTCGGAAACGTTCTTGCTGAAGATCATCGGTATAAATCGCATAATGGTTACCCTTGATCCCTTTGATACTTCTTCGTGCAAGATCCGCTTTCTCCAACATATCACCAAGCTCATTATCCGTCGGCTCAACCAGATACAAGCCATTCGTTGTATCAAAACCGATCTGGTTCTCCCCATTCGTAATCTCATCCTGATAGTGCATCATTCGAGACAATTTTTTTAGCAGGGTCTTATGATCCTTGTAAGGGAAAATAGCAACAAAATAATCTCCGTCCACTCTGGCGCACAGGCCACCTCGCTCCACAAACTTTTGAAGCACCCTGGAAAATTTCAACAGGATTTCATTACTAATGGAAAAGCCATAATGATGACTAAACTTGCGAAATTCATCAATATCAGCGCACATCAACGCATAGCGCTTGTCATCCGTTCGTTCTGCCAACATTTCTCTTGCCTTGTCCAAAAACTTTGCATACGGAATCATTCCCGTCAAAGTATCTTCAAACTTTGCCTGACTAGACTTAGCGATCCGCATTAATTTCGTACTGAGTTTCGTGTTGTTCGATGCTGCCGCGATCTCTGCTTCCGCAGAATCTGCCAGTGCATTATCAAGCACACGAGTGATCCCATATACTTTCACCGGCTTATCACTCACACCATCTCCCACCGAGACACTCGCCACTTCCATATGACGATATTCTCCATGGTTGTCCTTCATGCGATAAACACCGCGATGACCGCCCAGTTCCTCTTCACGCCTCTTAAGCGCCTGGCGAAAACGCTCCACGTCATCCGGGTGTAAAAATTCTCCTAACTGACTTTCGTTAAACTGCCCCTCTAAAATACTCTCGTTAGAATATGTTTCATCTAAATTGCCGCCACGACTAAGTACACGCGTCGCAATATCATAGGTCCAAGTCGTCTCACGCATAAATTTAGCAATAATGTCCGAACGCTCAGCAACTTCCTCAAACTGCTTTTCCAACTGTTTGCGCTTCGTAATATCCATAATGATACATAGATATACCGGTTCTCCGTTATCATCATCAATACGACATCCATTGACATAAGACCAGCAGACATCTCCTGCTTTGGAGATGATCCGATACTCAAAGCCGACCAAACCACGATTTTCTACAGAAGCCTTGACCTGTCTTTTGACCATTTCCGCATCTGCAGGATGCAACACACGGTCACAATAGTCTCCAAAATTAATCTGATATTCTTCCTTGGAATATCCAGCCAGTCGATAAAATCCATCATTTGCATATAACAGCTTAAAATCTGTCATGCGCAGCTTGATCACACCACCCGGAATACTATTGGAGATCAGCTCTGCATCTCGTTTTGCCTCATACGCTTCTAACAGATTGCGTCTCGACTGTGTGATGTCCAAACATGAGGCAAAATAGACCCTCTGCCCTTTCATATCTGCCGAATGCGCTGAAACAGACACCCAGATCACTGCTCCATCTTTGCGCCGCGCACGGTGTTCTAACTGAATCTTGCCCCCCACAGCCGTCTGTCTGGCGATCAAATTTCGTATCTTTTGACGGTCTTCCGGTAGGATCATTTCCATAACACTTCCATGATATATTTCTGAAAACTCTTCTCTTGTGCACTGCATTAATGAATAAAAGCGTTCATTCGCATACATAAGCTCAATCTGCGATCCCGGCTTTGCCACAAACATCGCACATTCGGACATATTAAGTAAGCGTCTTAAGTCCTGTTCATCTAAACCCATCTGCTCCGTTGTCTTTGCTGTCTTAATATCGCTCATTCGTATCCCTCCCTTTCTGCACCAGAGTTTCTTTTTGAAAGTCTCATCCTATAAATGACATGGACCGGATCCAATCTCAACGACATAAAAATCTGCCGCATATCCGATCTTATCCTTATACGCCTTGCCTACCTGTTCAATAAATGCATCAACCGCCTCATCTTTCACAATACTCACCGTACATCCGCCAAATCCTGCTCCGGTCATACGAGATCCGATGACACCATCTACTTTCCAAGCCTGTTCCACAAGCGTATCTAACTCTTTTCCTGTCACCTCATAATCATCACGCAAAGATACGTGAGAAGCGTTCATCAATTGTCCGAACAGTTCAATGTTATTTTCCTGCAACGCTTTCACTGCCTTGATCGTACGCTGATTCTCATAAACAGCATGCTTTGCTCTCTTGCGTCTGACATCATCCTTGATCGCTGACTTCACCTGTTCAAACTGCTCCTCCGTCAGATCGCCGAGCGTCTGGATCGGCATCTCCTTTTGAATCTCTGCCAGTGCCGTCTCACACTCCTCACGGCGTTCATTGTACTTCGAATCACCCAGTCCACGCTTTTTATTACTGCATGCGATCACAATCTTCGCACCGTCCAGTTGAACCGGAGCATATTCATAAGAAAGATCTGCCGTATCCAAAAAGATCGCATGATCCTTTTTGCCCATTGCGATCGCAAACTGATCCATGATCCCACAATTCACACCGTTGAATTTATTCTCCGAAAACTGACCGATCAGCGCCAAATCCTGATTTGAAATACCAAGTCCAAACAATTCGCTCAAAATATAGCCGGTAACCACCTCTACAGATGCAGAAGAAGACAATCCCGAACCGTTCGGGATATTACCAAACAACAGAAGGTCAATACCCTCATTGATCTCATAGCCCCTCTGTCCTAACGCCCAAAAGATTCCCTTCGGATAATTCGTCCATCCGGCTTCCCTGCATGGTTTCAGATCATCCAGACTGGAAGTAATGATACCAAGATGTTCAAAATTCATCGAGAAAAAGCGTAACTTTCTGTCGTTTCTCTTGCGAGCCACAGCATAAGTACCTATCGTCAATGCGCACGGAAATACATGGCCACCGTTATAATCTGTATGTTCACCGATCAAATTTACACGACCCGGTGCAAAAAATGCGTGTGCCTCTCCTTCGCCATATACTTCCCTGAATTTCTGCAAAATCGTATTCTTAATATCCTTCATATCTCCTCATTTCTGCGCTGGAAATCATGTGTTTTGTAGTATTTGCTTGCACGGACCTCTCCCGGCATTCTTCTGCGTCCCATGCGCCGACGCAAATATCTCTTTGAACTTATATTTTACAATATTTTGTGGTCTCTTTCAAGAACAAACGCAAGGTCAGCACTTTGCTTTTGTCACGCTACACAACAGCAGTTTCCTATTAAGGAACGAAAAAAGGAAGCATCTATTTCGATGCTTCCCTTTTCGTATCTTTGTCTGATGGTGTCAATGTCACAAATCCATGCCCCTGCAGTGTACGGAAATACGCCAGCAATCTGTCATATAACGGCTCGGCATCCTCGCCGAACTCCTCCTTCACTAACAGAGCAATATCATAAATCGTATGCACACCATCTATTTGTTTCCAAATGAAACTCCCGAACTGTTCCAAGGCAATGTGGCTGACTGCCGGACGCCCAAAACATTTCTGGGCAATGCGGTTAAACACACCCTTGTTCTCGACATCCACCGTCACCCGATGCTCATCGTCTTCCGTCCAGTTCAGTTTTTCCGGAATACGCGGAACATAATCCAACAAATTATTGCCTTTCTTCACTATTTTTCTACCTTTGCTTCTTTACTCCAGATAGTAAACTTCAGGACAACCAAAATGATCACTGCCATGACTGCAAGGCCACCTGCTTGTCCCAAATTAAGGACACCAGAAAGATCCACTAAGCTGGCAACCGTCTTACCCTTAATCGTTACTACAGCAAGAACAGCAAGCAAAATACCAACCAGTCCTTCACCCGCGATCATACCGGAGCAGCAAAGTACACCGTTATTGATAACTTTGTCTTTGTTCGCTTTGCCGTCATAAACCTTCTCTAAGATCAGACGAAGTACGCCACCTACCATAATGCAGGCCGAAAGTTCGATCGGCAAATACAAACCAATGGCAAACGGCAGAACCGGGATAGATAATAACTCGATCATAATTGCAATAAACACACCGATAAATACAAGTGCCCAAGGAAGATTTCCGCCCATAACACCTTCAACGATCATCTTCATCAAAGTTGCCTGTGGTGCAGCAAGCTCAGCCGTACCAAATCCCCACGCACTATTCAACAAGTAAAGTACAAAACCGATCGTTACTGCTGAAACAACCGCACCGATCAACTCACCGTACTGCTGCTTCACCGGAGTTGCACCAAGAATATATCCTGTTTTCAAATCCTGTGACATATCACCAGCCATTGCTGCAACGATACAGATTACAGAACCGATTGCAATTGCTGCGATCATTCCTGAGGCACTGGTATTACCCGTTGCTTTAAGGATCAAGCTGGTGATCAACAATGTTGCGATCGCCATTCCGGATACCGGGTTGTTACTGCTGCCGACCAATCCAACCATACGAGAGGAAACCGTAGCAAAAAAGAATCCAAAGATAACAATGATGACAGCACCCAAAATACCAATCGGAATAACCGGAAGTGCTGCGATCAAAATGATCAAAATAGCAAGCATTCCAAGCACTACACCAATATTCAGATCACGGTTCGTACGCTCCTCTTTGCCGATTTTTTCTTTATTGAGGATACCTTTCATCGCTTCGGCAAAGGTACGGCAGATCAATGGCAATGATTTGATCAAACTGATAATTCCACCGGCTGCAACGGCACCTGCGCCGATATAACGGATATAATTTGACCAAATTCCAGACGCTCCGGCTGTTTTCCATACTTCTGCGATAGAAACTGTTGCAGGATACAGTACCGTATGTGCGCCAAACAAATAGATCGCCGGGATTAACACCAGCCAGCCAAGAATGGCACCCGCAAACATATAAGAAGCAATCTTAAAGCCACAAATGTAACCTACACTGATCAATGCCGGATAAACCTCTGTACTGATCTCTCCGTGAATCTTATTGATCGTCAATGTTGCGACATTAGAAACAACCTTGAAACCGTCCACGATAAACTTGATCAAAGCAGAAACACCCATTCCAATAAACACGACTGCTGCATTAGCGCCGCCTTCCTGTCCGGCAAGCAAAACCTCTGCACACGCTGTTCCCTCCGGATACGGAAGGGTTCCATGCTCTTTTACGATCAATGCCTTGCGCAACGGCACCATAAAACAAATGCCTAACAGACCGCCGATCATTGCAATTAAAGCAATCTCCACAATACCAGGCATCTGTGCCTTACCTTCAGCTGCCCACAAAAACAATGCCGGCATCGTAAAGATCGCACCGGCTGCCAAAGACTCACCGGCAGAACCGATCGTCTGCACCATGTTGCTTTCCAAGATCGTATCGTCCTTCTTTGTGGAAAAACGTCCGATCAGCTTATACACCCCCATGCCAATAACTGCTGCAGGAATAGACGCTGAAACCGTCATACCTACACGAAGCCCTAAGTAAGCATTGGCCGCTCCAAAGACAATTGCCAGCAGCACACCGATAATGATCGATGACGGCGTAAATTCCGGCAATACCTTATCTGCACTTACGTAAGGTTTGAAAGAATTGTTCTCTTCCATAATAAATAAACCTCCTTAAATTCTAAGACCAAAGCGTCAAAGTCGTAAAAAAGCCTGTCAGGCAAATCCAGACCAAATAGAACGATTTTAACACTAGAATCTTTTTGACAAAAAAAACTTGCGCCCTTATAACATCGATTTCTGTTCATCAAACGCAAGCATTATCAATTGTATCATAAAAATTCTCAAAAAGCAAGAAAAATGCTATATATGTGGGAATTCCAGCAAATTCATTAAAATATTTTTCAACAATTTCTAATGTATTTTCCTAAAATTGGATCACGCTACCCTAGAAAGTGTGCCAGGACCAGAAACCATTTTTAGGAATGCCAATATGGTTTCTGGTCTTTATGTGAAAACCCGCGCAAAATTTCTTGATAGGCGGCGATTTTGTGTTGATACTCTGCAATCTGTTTATCCTTTAATCGTCCCTTGTCCGACAACTCTTGAAATTTCTGTTTCAAAAGAACAAACGCCTCCTGCGCTGCATCCTTGTAATTATTGGCAATATTCGAGTCAATCTCCTGCACGATCGTCTCTAACTCCTTATTTTTGCCAAGTCCATATATAAACTCAAACATCGTTACCTCTTTTCTATACTTCCCATCTTATAACTTTCCCTGTCTTATAGCTTTCCCTGTCTTATAACTTTCCCTGCTTCCGCAAATATGCCAAAAATCCTTCACACCCTTCCAACACATCGCGATAGGTCTCATCAAAATTACCCGTATACCATGGGTCCGCAATCTCACCGGGACGATCTGTGAAGTCCAACAAAAGGGTCACCTTCTGCTCCGGATCCTTTCCAAAAATCCGCATCATATTGCGGTAGTTCCATTGATCCATTCCGATGATATGATCAAAGTTGCGGTAATCACTTTTTCGTACCTGCTTGGCATAATGTTCCAAAACAGGGACTCCAACCTGTCGTAACTTTGCAACCGTTCCGTGGTGCGGCCCATTGCCAATCTCCTCTGTGCTTGTCGCCATGGAATCAATGTAAAAATTGTCTGTGTATCCGGCACGGTTTACAAGGTCCTGTAGGACGAACTGCGCCATTGTGCTGCGGCAGATGTTGCCGTGGCAGATGAAAAGTACACGAATCATAATTTTTTCTCCTCTCAAAATGCGCTGACCTGCTGCCATCTGCAGCGATTTGCATGGTGTTAATTCTTCTTTATGTATCGGTCATTTCTGTACATAAAATGCAAAACTTAGCAAAATATTGCAAGATGTGTACAGCAAAAGTAGTAAAAACGGAGTAAAAAGTGGGTGGGGTTACTACTCAAGAATATCTGGTAATTCGGGAATGCATCGTTTTGCATTAATATATGCAATTATTTTTCCTACTCCTGTAATAGAGAACGCACCACTAATAGAATTCCACCATTCCTGCAATGTTTTTAGTGGTTCATGTTCATCAATCAAATTCATAAATCTTTCTTTCACTTTATTCTGTAAATCAACGTTCTTCTCATATAAATTTATTACGTCCCTTAATGCTTCTATCTCTCTTTGATTTATTGATCGTGTACCTAGATTATTAAATATAGATAAACTATTAATATCATCAAGATTTCCAATCTCTAAACGCACATAATCATCCAAAAAAATATTGTCAACTAAAATATTTTTATTTAATCCAATACTTTGTATTATCTGTAATGCACTTTCATATTCTTCTGTTCCTTTCTTTATTCCAACAGACACACATCCATCAAATCTTCTTGTAAAAATATCTTCTATCTTATTCATTTGAGAAAATGGTGTAATTCTGATAACGCCCAATATATCAAGATGATCCAACCAGTCCAAATTACTTGGTAATGATTCATAAATAAGAGCATTATACATTTGACTTAAAACCTCTATACCTTCTTTTGCATTACCTGTGACTGGCCAAAAATTGTCAAGAACAAAAGCTATTGTCAGTGCGCACAACGCATCATTATCTATTGTGTCAATAATATCTACAGCCTTTACTATTCCAGCACGATTTTTTCTATCATTACCTTTTTGAACATGACATACTAACAACTCTGTCAACAAATCATAATCATTTTCTCGTTCTGTAATTGCAGCCTTCTGCTGTGCTTTTCTGAGTAAAACCTGAAATGCCGGATCTGCAAACGCCGGCAACAATCCCTCGACTTGATTGATTTGAGGCATAATTCTTTCTTCAAGTTTATTAACTCTCTCTGTTGCTATCTTTTGTGCTTCCTCCGTATAATTTGCTAGTGCCTGGGGTATCATTTCATTAAATACAGCTCTTGCTCTTTCTTCAGTTATTCCTGCACTATTAATAATAACATTGCCAATTTGTATCTGTTGTGAATCTTTACCCGCCTTTTGTAACTGATTAACTCCTTCCATTTCTAACACCACCAATCTGCGTTTGCTTTGCATTGTTTTTTGCTTTCTGTTCCATATTTACATTTACGTTATAAGATGTATTTGTATCATCTGACTCACCATTTAGTTCAATTGTTTGATTTTGTTCTGATGAATTTCCAGCCTTCTGAATTAATTTTATTTTTTTATGAATTCCTATTTTATACCCCGTAAAACCACCTATTATTGCACCTGCAATAAGTGACACAATAGTTGAACCTATTCCATCAAAAAACCACACATACCACATATAAATACCCTCTTTCTATCCACATAAAATAAGCCAAGCACAATCGCCTGGCTTGGTTCCAAATATAATATTGTTTCTGGCAACTCTGCTATTTTTTATTTTACTACAAAATCACAGATACAGCAACTTGATTTCTCATCAAATTGCCTTAAACATCCTCTGCGACACCGGCTTCTCCCCTTGCGTCCGTTCCAATTCCTTTCTGGCATTCTGCAGGTCTTCCAGCCGCTTCAATTCGTCCTCTGCATCCTCAAGGTCCAAATGCGTATAAGTGTTAAGCGTAACCCCTATATCACTATGCCCCATAAGGTACTGCAGCGTCTTCGGGTTCATTCCAGATTTCGCCATATTACTGCAATACGTGTGGCGGCAAATATGCAGCGTAATATTCGGCATCTGAACTCGATAGATATCATTATATCGCTTCACCATATGATTAAACCGATGTTCCCAGTGCATTGCCACCAGTGGCAGGCCTTTGTCATCCACAAACAGGAAACCGGTATATCCATCCACCACCTTTTCTACCTTTGGTTTCTCCCTATCCTCAATGATTGCCTGGAAGCATTTCGCAACATCCTCTGTTATCGGCAGTTTCCTTGTGCCGGCAGATGTCTTTGTCGGCTCAATCACTAAGGTCATATCGGATAAGCGTTGAAGCTGATGGTCTATATTCACAATCCTGTTTTCCAAATCGATATCTTTAATCGTAAGGCCGCAAAATTCTGAAATTCGCATACCGGTATGGAAAAGTATATATACCACTTCATATTATTTGCAGTATACATTATCGTCATGGACAAACTTTAAAAACTTACGCATTTGTTCTCGCGTTAACGCTTCTCTGGTAACACTGTCATTTACCACCACCCCGGCAAGTTCAAAGCCAAATGGATTTTTATGAAGCACATCATCGTCCACAGCCATTTGAAAGGCTGGTCTCAATACGCCACGCACTGTTTTTACTGTACTATACCTTTTTCCATCCTGCTGCAGCTTTATCAGAAGCATCAATATCATAACCATCCCTACGATAATTAGCAAATACAGGAAGCCATTTCTTTGAAATAAATCCAGCTTTCTTGTCAAAAAATTTGCCATATACTATATCTTTGCCTCTTGCAATTACAGTTCTCCAAATCCATGGATCTTTGTCAACATCATCACACCACCAATATTCAGGAACCGTCCGCTCTTCCAACGAAAACCCTGGTATGTCATTCTTGAATAAAGGCAAGAAACCTATTTTGTTAATATGTTCTGTTGCTTCTTCCACAGTATGTATGCACTCCGGATCGTACCAATCCACACCATACATAACCCATGTGCCCGATTCGTTTCCCATTAGATACTCCTGTTCTATATCACAATACCATTACAATGATCAATCTCATGCTGAATTATCTGTGCCATCCAGCCGGAATATTTCCCATGCTGCTTTTTAAAGCTCTGGTCAAGATAATCCACCTCTATCTCCTGGTATCTGGTGCATGAACGAACGCCTTCTAACGACAGGCATCCTTCCTCTGTCTCATTAGCGCATAGCGTATCAAGCAAATCTGTTACCAGCTGTTTATCTGCATCTGTCGCATCCACAGATTTCTGTGCAAGAAATAATGGATCTTTTACTATTTTCTTTATCATTAACTCCATCCTTTCCAGACATCCGGCTGATATCCAAGTATAGACTGCTTTCCATTCCTTACAACCGGAGTTTTGATTACCTGCGGATTCTCAAGTACTTTTTCCAACTTGTCCTCATCAGCAATATATTTAATGAGTGCAAGTAAATCTTTATCTTTGCCATCCCAGTTGATCATATTGTCCAGACCGCCATTGACCTGAGCAACAGAATTAAATTCTCCTTTGCTATTTCTTCATCTATTCCATACATAGACTTAAATTTTTCAAGATCTGCTGAACTCTTTATCAGCATAACCTCTTCTATCTTACCTGTATGTATATCCTTAAATCCTGCAACCTGCTCGCCACTACAAATGCTGGCTTTGATTACAGGCTTCTTATTTTCCTTGTCATAAGACTGCAACACGCTTTTCTTCTTAAACAGTCCCATCTTGCTCACCTTCTCTCGCCTGTGCCATCAGCACAAGCTTCTCAAATGACTGTGCAAATCTCTCATCATCTTCATTCGTCCGCTTCTTTGGTCCCTTAATATGATTCTTTGAAGACCCCCGTCTTGCTTTCTTGTTCAAATGCCCCTCCATCAACATGCGGTCGATATTCTCATCTGTGTACCATTTGCCAGACTGATGAATTGCATATGCACCTTTACCAAGAGCCATTGCGGCAACACCATAGTCCTGAGATACAACAATATCTCCTCTGTGACAAATGCTTATCAGCTTATAGTCAACAGCATCTGCCCCTGCACCAACCACAATCACTTCACAGTAATCGGAACACAGCACATGATTGGTATCGCACAGCAATGTAGTGGGAATATTATATTTTTCAGCAATCGTCTCAACAATGTCCACCACCGGACATGCATCCGCATCTACAAATATTTGCATATTATCAAATCCTAATCCAATTTGTGCAGACGGTCTGCACAAATTACTTCATTCACTCTCAAGTTCTTTCTGTATCCAAGTCATAATCACATCCACAAGATAATCCTGTTGCACCTGACTTAATTTCCTGCCCAGCTGCATTTTATGCCATTTTCTGATACACTCCCGACAGCAAGTTGCTGTTGCATGTTGTGCTATAAATACCGGATGGTCTACGCTCCGCTTCGGTCGGTGCAAAGCCGATGTCCACTGGACATCGTGCACCCTTGGGTTGGTGTTTGCTTGCCATCATTCGGAATAAATGCCGGAGCTTCACGCTTTGCTATAAAATCCTGTGCGTGTTGCCTTATCACATCCAACCCCTTTACATTGATGTAATCAATATTCTTTTGCTTCAAATGAAAACTTCTCCTAAACCTCGAGGCTTCAAGATGTTCAAAAAGCTGTTTATACCATTCAGCCTTAGTCATTAGAATTTCACAACTTCCGGATCATGCGGAAATGATGAAAATGTTGCTGTAGCGTTTCTAAAATAGAATGCCTCTGTATTGCCATCATCTGCCGAATACATTTTCTGTAAAGAAGGATATGCATCAAGCATAGACTGTCTTGCTTCTACTCTGTCGTCCTCAATCAGTTCACCAGCTACACGAAACCACTCACCTTCTTATAAGCAGTCCCAACAACATGTTTTATTTTATCTTTTTCACTTACGCCAAATACGAGCCAATCATACTGCTGATTTCTAAGATTCGCCTCATTGCTGATTTCAGAAAAATAACATCCAATTTTATCTGCATCATATCCGCCTTTTGCCTCTTTTAACTCTACGATTTCATGCTCCCAGCGTTCCATTAAATCTTCTAATATCTCATAGTATTCAACATTACTTGCATTTTTATCATAGTCAAAAAATTTCACCTGATCACCTTCCTTCTATTTGTACAGACCTGCTTTCTTTACTTTCCTAATAATGAATTTTCAAAAGCAATAGTTGCAAACACTTTCTCTATTAGGTTTCTGATTTCACGAACACTCTCCAATAGTTCCATTTTTGCATGTAATCTTTCAATTATTTCGGAATCAACGGTAATTTTATATTTTTTACCTATCTCCTCCACAACTAAATCACATATATGTACCTTAGACTCAATGGACAATTCTTCAAAATAAATAACTGCATTAAATCTATTGAAGATGGCTTCGCCTAGATTCTTTATAATTTCCTCACGAGATGTATAGTTTGTCGTGCAAATTATGATTACATTTTTTAATTCAAGATAGTAGTTAGTATCCTCGTATATTCCATCATCAAATAACTGATAAAATGCGCTATGAAATATTGGATTGGCCTTATCAAACTCATCCAATAAAATCACATCCGACTCACGTCCTAGTAAATCTTTTGCAAAACTCTTTTCATGATGGTTTCCACCAAACAAATAATTTGAAAATTGGTTATTTTGGAACATAGAGAACTGTTGTCTGAACAATTTTCCACCTATTAACTCTGCTAAATATTTAGCAGTCTCCGTCTTACCAATCCCTGGCTTGCCACAGAATAACAAAACCAACGGTTTGTTACGATTAGCAGAAATCGTCCTAGAATAAAGCAATGGCAATAATTCCTTCTTTACAACATTCTGTCCAACTATATGTTCATCATATAATTGATTAAACTCCTTAAGTTTTCTAGGTGTTATATGATTGTATTTTTCATATTCTATCTTAATAATGTTCTTTTCTTTAGGATAGAGAATTTCAAGCTGATTTCGAATCTGCTTTGGCGGATTTTGTAAAATCAGGGTATTAACATCAATCTCTCCTAAAAAATTAGCAAAATTCATGATAACATGCTCTTGAACACCACTATATTCGCCTTCATCTGCAACAAGAATGTCAGCAGATGGTTTCTTGGTGATATCCTCTACCATCTTGTCGGACTCATTATCCTTTGGCATATTAGCAATAAACATTATATTTTTGCGCTTTTGCTCATCTAATTCATTTACTACTTCCGTTAAGTTTCTATAAGTTGAAGGACGATTTTTGTCGAACCATTTTTTGCTCCCGTAATAAATCTTAACCTTATTCACGTATTACACCTGCCAATACAATATCATATACATTGAGTTCTTTGCTCGAAGTCTTTTCCTGACTAGAACCATTAATAATTTCATCTACAGAAATAGTTTCTTGCATCGTACTTGTAGTGACCGTAAATTCATTTTCAATGGAGAGCTGTTCCTTTGTGCATGTTCCAACTTTAACTCCATAATAGACAAGGTTCATTTTCGCAAGATCCGCTAGATGATATCGATTTTTAAATCCTGCGATATTAAATCGCAACACATTTTTAGGTTCTTTTTCATCCAGTAATAACATGGCATAATATCCACGCTCACCCAGAATGGCATCATTTAATTTTTCCATATCTATTGGCAGTTGGTCTTTAGGTACAATATTTAAATATGAACTGTACATTCTATATAGGGCAATGGAATTGGCTGGTGCATAGACACCACCAACTCCAAATTTCTTTACGTCTGAATCACCACTTGCCGCAGAAATATAATCTGTCAAAAGCGTATTTTTCAATGTGCTTCCAACAATATTTGAGAGACTTCCTTGTGCATCAGCTTTAATTTCACCAGATAGTGCTGCCTTAATTACATTAAAAAGATTGAATCCTCCTTGTGCTTTTGCATCTATCTCTGCTATTATTTTTGCTATCTTTTCTTTGTTTTCTTCTGTTGTCCAATCAAGACGACCACCGTTTGTAATATCAATATAATCTTGAGCGGCATCCTCATCAAAATATACAACTTTCAGAAACTCAACTTTACTATCGTTATCTTTTTTATTTGCCATGGTTTACTCCACCCCCCCCAATGCCTTGAATACAGCATCCTCTGCACTCTGATATGGAATCAGCTGAAATGCACTCATCAAATCTGGTGGCACAGTTGCAAAGTCTACCATAGAAGTTGCAGGAATCAACACTCTCTTTGCACCACTATCCAAACATACCTGCAGTGCATTGGCCAACTCCTCAACCTTTATCATCGTTCCGCTAATACTGATTTCTCCAAGCACTACCAATGAACCTAGTGCCGGTCTTCCAAGTGCGATGGAACATAATGCAATCAATGTAGGAAGTGCAAGGGTGCTTGTCATTCCAGTACCCTGTAAATCCTGGTAGTTGATAATATAATCCTTCATGGTTGTACTGATACTACCACTGATTCTACTGCCATTTGCCTTTAAGAAATTAAATGCAGTATTGGATGCTTCCTTGGCATCCCTATCCGTACCGATGCCAGTACGCTCAAACTTTCCATTTCCTGGCAACATCTGTGATTCCAAGCGGAACACACTAATCATTCCAGACTTGCCATGTGATACAGTATAAATCTGTCCTGGGTTGCAGACACCTTCTGGTATCAGCTTACCACCACCTTGTTCTGGTACAGAAACATAATGCTCGGACATATCTTCCAAATCTATGTATGAGAAATTCACATCATAGAATTCCATACCTCCGAGTTTCTTCAACCGCTCCTTGACTCTTCGTCTCATCTCCAAAGAGATACGAAAAACCTCTTCCAGTTCTTCCTTGGAGAACTTTCCATCTGGGTACATCAGTTTCAGATAACCTCCTACCATCTTGCGGACAGCGATGGTATCTCTCTGATTCAGATTCTTACCCAATCTGAAATATTTATCTCCCCTTATAATAGCAAAATATGGTTAAAAGTCAATTACCCTTGCAGAAAGTGGACCTTTTTTTGCAGAAAACGGCAATAGTAATGCCTAGACAACCTTCTTCTTCATTGCTTTCATGCAGGAATAATAATGGAAAAATAGAATTCTTTATTCTTATCTTCAATGACATATGAGCCGCCATATTTCTCAATGATTTTTATCACGTTCTTAATTCCTATACCATGTTCATCTACGTCTGATGTTTTCGTAGACTTTATCTCACCATTCTCATATATATTATCATAATTAAAGGTATTCTTAACCGCAACGATTATCATGTCATCTTCTTTTACAAACTTGAACTTAATTACCTTTTTATCCTCACATGTCCCACACGCTTCAATAGCATTATTCAGAAGATTTGAAAGGATAATAACCACATGCCTTCGGCAATATTGCCTAGTGTAAAGTCAATATTGACAGAAATCAATAATTGAAATTATTGTATCTCCATTTGCTAACGCTTACCTTGAATATAAAAACCCTCTTGAACTGAATTTTTATCCAGTCCAAGAGGATTTTCTCTTTTTTACTTTTCTTGCAAACAGCCTAAAAGATTATAACTTTTCTAACTTTTCCAAAAACGCGACATAAAATTCCCGTTCTTTAATACAAGCTTGCTGAACCTCTATACTTTTGGGAGTGTATACTACCGGGTGATCCAAATTATAAAGTGCTTGTTTCGTTGCCTGGATTGCATATTCTGTTGTATTGCCCAAAATATCCAGATTATCCACATCTCCTTCTCCCTTAAGCTGTTTGTTAAGTCTTTGCACCATCATTTGTGATATGTGGCTTAACATTCCCTAAAAGCCTTGATTTTAAGCCTTTTCAGCCGAAAGTACGGTTTCTGGGCAAATTATAGCATATTGTTGCAAGTCTATTCTTACAATTCCATCAGAAAATGTTCATGCAGCGCA
>ERZ840517.136-NODE-136-length-101483-cov-18.285749_pt1 | contig 101483 bp, 78 predicted proteins | sample MGYA00519876_ERZ840517 | MGnify/ENA primary metagenome ERZ840517 (study PRJEB31850, sample SAMEA3708882) | human gut metagenome | biome: human gut; feature: human-associated habitat; material: faeces | place: China | collected 2014 ... | reverse complement strand
GCAGGGGAAAGATAACCAGTAGATAACTGGCTTTCCTTTGCGTCTTTTTGCGTGGATCAGGCAGAGGAAAATTCAAAAATAATTTTTCACCATATTAATTCTGGCTATCGAGATGGCTTGAAAGGATGAAGAGTTATGATGATTTATGACATGGAAACAAGCGGTAAGAGATTAAAGGCATTAAGAAAACAGGCAGAAAAGACACAGGAGCAGGTAGCGGAGGCAGTTGGACTTGAGCCGGGAACGATCAGCCGGATAGAGCGAGGAGTGAAGGGAATGTCGATTGATTCGCTGTTGATGTTTAGTGAAATTTATGGAGTGAGTACGGATTACATACTGAAGGGGGACGAGACTATGACACCATCTGATGCGTTGTTGGAAGAATTGGGGGCATTGGTGCAGAAATATAGGAATATGCAGGAAGAGATATGAACTTTTAATTGCTCTGCAATCATGTAAACTTGTGGTTGTTGGGAATATACTAAAGTGATAAAATTATATTTATGAAGTGGGAGAAATGTATTCAAGGAGGTATTTATATGTGTAATTTGACTGCAGGAACAGGTGATCCGTATTGGTATGAATGGTCTGTTGGATTATTGTATGCTGTGAAAATGTTAAATCCAGATAATCAAATAAAGAATGTAATTTTACAATCAGATGAAAGTCAAAGCTTGGATGACGTAGTGGTTACATATGAAAATGGGACAAAAGAGTATATTCAGGTAAAACACACACGTATAAATGATAAATTGTCATTTTCTAATATGATTGAAGGTGAACCGAAGAAATCATATCTTTATAAATATTCATCTGAATGGAAAGAAATGGAGAAAAAGAATTCTGGAAATAATAGAGTTATTTTTTTTACTAACAGAGAAATGGGGGAACGTAAATATACTCCAAACGGCGGATGGCAACGTCCCCCATTATTTTCTTTTTGGAAATATATAAAAAAACAGGTAAATGAGTTGTCAGATGTTGATAGTTCTGAAGATGTGGATATTAACAGAATTATTGTTAATGCGGAATGGGATGAAGCATGGAGAATATGGAAGGAGTGTATGGGAAATCTCAATGACAAAGAAAAATTTTATTTTTTAAAAAATTTTTCTTTGATAACAGATCAAGAAGATTTAGATGGAATGATTGACATAATTGCAGATGAATTACAAAAAGTATTTGGAACAACTCATGAAATTGCAGTCAGATTACATCAAAAATTATGTTATCAATTAATGTGGTGGTCCACTTCTATTCGTGACAAAAAAGAAATAGAAAAAGAGGATGTAATGCAAGCACTTTCTTTGAGTGGTGATGAGATTAAGGGGGAGCATATTTTGCCGCTCTGTGAGCCTTTTTTTCAATCAAGGATTGAATTTGTAAAATGTTTGGAACAAAAAATTATAAATGGAAAATCAAGAGTTACTTTTTTGACAGGCAATCCCGGATGCGGAAAAACCAATATAATCAGCTATTTGGCATGTAAGCCAGATAGCATTATTACTCTGCGCTTTCATGCGTTTAAACCAATTATTCCAGGAGAACTATACATTTCGGCTGATTCTGGTATTAGCGATCAGAAAGAATTTTGGGGAAGTTTATTGATAATGCTACGAAAATTATTTAAGGGTAAGCTTTATGAATATCACGTACCAGTATCTATTGAGTTAATAGATTCAGTTGATAAATTGAGGGAAGAAGTTATGCGTCTTTCTACTGCTTGGGCAGATATTACGGGAAAGCCAACGGTTATAGCAATTGATGGGATAGATCATGCTGCTCGTAGTGGAGAAAAACATACATTTTTACAAACATTATTATCTCCTGAAACAGTTCCAGCTAACGTACGATTTATACTTGCTGGGCAACCAGTATATCAATTTCCTGAATATCCAGATTTCTTATCAGATCCAGAAAGAATAGAAATGATGGAAGTGCCAGATATACAAAAAGAGGATTTGGAACTATTGTATGATTCCAATTATCAAATAATGGGATATGATACAACTGGAAGAAGTTTATTAATAAATTATATTGCTGATATAGCGAAAGGTAATACGCTTTCAGCAGTTTTTGCTATGCAGGAGGCTTCAAAGTATAGTACCTTTGATGATTATGAAAAAAATAGTAATGTAAGAGTATTGAGTTCTGGAATTGAGTCATATTATGAGTATATTTGGAAAGGGGCGTTAGAACAAGCTGGGGACATAGGGCATATTATAGATATGTACTTAGCAGCAGTATTTTCAATTATTAACAGAAAAATATCAGCCGATGTCATGAGTAAAATCTTTGGAAGTGATATACCGGTTTTGCAATGGGAAAATACAATGGAACATCTTTTCCCAATTATTAAGTATGATAAGTTTGGATATAGCGTATTTCATAATGATGTCAGGATTTATTTGGCTTCTCATTATAAAAAAGCAAAACAATTGATTCCAGAAATAAGTGGGAAAATAGCAGATTTTTTAATGGAAAATCAATTTGATGCTAAAATTAAGCATGAATTAGTTTTCAAGTTATTGAAAGATGCTGAAAGAACACAGGAATATGTGGATGTGTTTACAAGTGGGTATGTTATAGAAGCATATGCGTTAAAACGAAGTCCGGTTGAAATTGAGCAACAAATGTTATCTACATTAGATTCTCTTGTAAGTCTTGAAGATAAAAGAAAGATTGTGAAGTTTAGTTGTGCAGTAACAACCATGCATCAGCATGAGGAATCACTTAATTGGTTAGATATGAAATATCAATATGAGATTGAGATTCCGTTTGCATTAGAAAGTGAAAAAAGAACAATACCAGATGAACTTTTAACTATTGATGACGTTGCAGACATGCTTGCTGCTGTGGAATTTTTAACAGAACATGGAGAAGAGGATAGGGCAAAAAGCATACTAGAACGTTGGATGGGAATGAAAACACCAAAAACGATATTTTCTCTTTTTGCAAAAGAAGAAAAAAGTCGATTAGATGATATTTTGAAAACTTGGGGTAAGTATGCTCGAATGTACCAAGTAGCACCAGAGAATATTGACTATGTGGGTGAAGAAGAAAAAAGAAGTGCGGCTGAATTTTACGGAGGATGGTTAGGACAGGCGGAACAGTGTTATGGCATCAATGAGATAGAATATACATTGGAGAATCTATCATGTTACTATGTTACAGATTTAGAAGATTATCTGCAATGCGTTATAAAGAGCGGTCGTTCTGAGAATATTGAATATATTTTACAGGGAAAAACAAAAGAGAAATTTTCAGAGTATAATCAACTTGGAGTTTGCGTATGGGCAGTGAAAAATGATAGATTAGATTTATGTAAAGATTGGATTCAAGATATTGTAAATAAAGAATTTACATTTATATCGGACGAGTGGCTTAAGACAAAGTTCAATGAACTAGACAGAGAAAAAGAACGATTTAAAATAATAGCTAGTATCATGTATGTGTTATCATATGTTTCTACAAATAAATTTGTCAAATTAAGAAAAAATGCGTTAGAAAAAAGTGGATTTGAAAAAGATAATCAAGATAAGATTGTTGCAGAAAATTTATTGACTGCAATAGGATATATTGCTTATATAGAACAACGCATTTTAATGAATTGTTCTAAACAACTTGATTTGGAAGATTTTAAGGTAACATTAGATATGGTCTTGGAAGAAAAGTATTATAATGGCTGCTTTAGAATTGAAACCATTTTGTTTAGAAAAGGAATATTAGAAAGTATTATTCAGTTAAATGATATGCTTCCACAATCATTTACAGAGGTTCTAGAAGATAAACTTTGTGAAAAGGCAAAAACATATAGAGAGGTTATGCTTTTAGAAAGCTATTGGTCATATTTATGTGCATGCAACAAGACAGATTTGGTGGAAAAATATTTTGATAAGTGGATGGGTTTTGATGGAATAATATGGAGTGAAGAGTTATCCGAAAGAGGATATATTTCAGAGATATTGTTAAAAATAGCAGAGAAAATGGGATGGCAGGAAAAGGTAAACAATGCTTTGAAATTATTAAACACGAGAAGTATTAGCTATGTGGGACGTAGAGAATACAGTCTTTTTAGTCCATTAAATTGGTTTGAGAGAATTGCAAATGATGTTGGAGGTATATGGAAATCGGACGGTTGTTTGCTGTTAAATCTTTCGGAATATGCTTCCAAAATTGGTGATAATAGAGCGTTTGTCGAGATTGGCGGTTCGGTAGCGTCTGTAGCCGGAAAAATGGGAGTTAATAGTCTTTTACAATTTGTAAATATGGTTAAAGATTCTGAAATTGAATGGAAAGAATTAACATTTGATGGGATAATATCGGCACTTGAAACAAATTATTTTACAGAAGAAGAATTACTTGAAATATGGAAAAAAGCTACAAGCTATTTTCGATTAGACGAGCATGCGGGACAATACGACAATCAGAATACAAGAAGAAAAATATATTGTGCGGATATTCATAAAGCAATTTCATTATGTGCCAAGAGATTGAAGTATGAAGATTGTGAAAGTAAAATGAGTATAGTAGCTCCATTGGAATATGCACAAGAAAGATTAGAACGGTCGGAACATAGTTGTATCATCCCAAGTAGATGGTATGAATCAGAGTATAATGCGTATATGGATGAGTTTATATCTAAGACGAAGAAAATGACTTTTGATGAGATATTTGACTATATTGAGGTACAGTTTGACAAAGGGGACTTTTATTGGGATTATATTAAATATTTTATCCAGAGAGTTCAAAGTAAGAATTCTCAATGTATTACAGAATATAGACTGCGTATTATGAAAATGCTTGAGAAAAGAGAAATCAATAACTTAGAATATGATGGTTGTAACAGACTATATGCAGTACTTTTTCCGTATTTGAATGACGGTGAAGTTATTAATGTATTAAAGCAAGTGATTGATACTTATTATCATCAAAAGAGTAAAGGTTGGGCATCAACAGAATATGGATTGATGAATGACCTAGACAATTTTACTTTTGCATTGTTTTCTCGATTTTCTGTGGAAGATAATATATGGGGATTGCACGAAATTCTGAAGATGCATTGTTTATGGTTAAGTGGAACAGAGAATTTGGAAGTAAAAGAAATATATCACTTGGAGGAAGTATGTAAAGTAGATAATTGGTGTGAGTTTTTCAATCAATTAGAAAGATGTGTAAGTTTTAGTACGCTTTTTGGGGCATAAAGGCTAATTTTATAGTTTAAATGAAGGGTAAAAATGATATTCTGGAAGGTGTCATGGGGCAGCCTTTTATATAAACAGAGATATGCACAGTTGAATGATATTCATATGTATGAATGTTGCCCACATATATAGATGTAATAAGATTTGTAATATAAAATGTATTATATAAGATGACCAGTGGATAGGCAGTCTGAAAGAGGGCTGCCCATTTTTTGTGTAGACAACAAGCTAAGTAGTCGGATATACACTTTTGCGTAAATCCGGATATCTTATGGCTGTCTATTATTCAATGTCGAAGTCATGAGTTGTGAGACGAGGCTGCTATATTGAATGGCATAAATGTTAATTTGCCCGATAAATTTTCCTATCAGTACCAATAATGTACCTTCAAGATTCTCTTTGTTCGATGTATGCATTGCTATACTTGAATTGTCTATAAGGGATAATTGCTTGCAGGTGAGCAAGAATACAGGTTATGAGACCGGATGACATGCGCATACATCGTAACGAAAAATATATGATGGCGGCTACATCAGGCTGCAGAAGAAGGAGTGTGTTTAAAATGAGCGATATAGAAACAACGGATGTTGATATGTTTACGATAGGAAATAATCTTCGGGAGCTTCGAGAGCAGAAAAGAGTAACACAGATGCAGGTAGTTGATGTGTTGGGGGTTAGTTATACCCATTATGCAAAGATCGAAGAAGGTATGAGAGGTATGAGCCTGAAAATGCTGATAAAGTTGATCAGATATTTTGAAACAGATGCCAACACGATACTTGGAAGTGCAGCAATGGGGGTAGCGTGATGGAAACGAGAAGAGCAAGGAGAAGAGAAAAGAAGAAACAAAGAATGGCAAGACAGGAGAATATCCCTTGCATTGTGTTTCTGGCAACGGACGAAGAATCGTTTGAACTGGCAGAAAAGAAAGAGGATCGGCAGTTGCGATACATCATTCAATATGCAGATGCACATGGGTTAATTCCTATGAAGATCGTGCGTAAGAGCTGTTTTGCCCCGTATGTTGTAAATCAAATGTATAGCCGGTGCATTGATTGGATGCAGCAGGGAAAGGCAGAGGCTATATTGGTTGCAAATATGGAGTATCTTGCTTTGGATGAAGAGGATGCCTATCGCAAGGTTGGACAAGTAAGAAAAGCGGGTTTTCGAATATTTTCCGTGGATGATGGAGAGTTGAAAATGAAAATTCGATTCCGGGCGGAGAAAGAGAGGAAGATTGGATGAAACAGAATAATATAAAGAATATATATCGTGGAGATATTATTTGGGTGGATTTGGGAGAATTTCCCGGCAGTCATAGACAATCTGGGAAAAGACCATGTCTGGTTGTTAGTACAGATAAAGGAAATGGTTCGGTATATACAGTAATACCGGGAACCAGCAAACAGGAAAAGAAAGCATTTCCGGTACATGTGACAGTATTTCAGAAGGATGTCTTTGGAAGGCTTGGAAAAACAACGGTTTTCATGGCAGAGCAGCTTGTAACAATAGATGACAGGCAGATTTTAATGAAAGCAGGGCATATTCCAGAGCAATCAGACGTCATGCAAAAAATCAACGACCTTTTAAAGCGTCAGTTGGGTTTGGGAGAGTGATGAGATTGGAATCAGATAATATGAACATTCCAATATGGGAAAAAGCGATGTTGACGAAACAAGAAGCTGCATTATACAGCCATATCGGAATCAACAAGCTTGAAGAAATGTTAAAAGTTCCAAATTGCCCATTTGTTTTATATGTTGGAAAGAAAAAGCTGATAAAACGCAGGGAATTTGAAGAATATTTGTCCGAGCAGATCGAAATATAGGATTTTACATTTGAGCCTCTTTATGATATGATTAAATTTGAGTATTGAGGCTCTTTTTGTGTGAAAGGAGCTGCAATATGGGTAAAAACCTAAAAGGAAAAGAGCTTGGTCTGGGAATAAGCCAAAGAGAAGATGGCTACTATGTTGGAAGATATACGAATAAATATGGGAGGCGTGTTCAAAAATTATTCCTAAAGCTTCAAGAGTGCAGACAGTGGCTGGCTGACTCCGCATATCGCGATGAACACAGTAATATGGATTTCCCGGAGGAAATGACGGTTGATTCGTGGTTTGAGTATTGGATTTCGATGAAGAAGAGAACTGTTCGACCAAATACAGTTCGAAACTATACGGAACGATATCACCGCAATATTAAACCGGTTATAGGGAAAAAGATACTGGGTGGTGTGAATACCATTCAATGCCAGACGGTTATGAATCGTATGGCGGATGAAGGCTATCGCACTTCAACAATCTATCAGGCGCGGATTACATTGTATAATATGCTGGATTATGCCTATCAGAATGATGTGATCATGAAGAATCCATGTAACAAGATGGTTCGTTCTGATATAGGTAAGCCTTCTGAAAAGAAAGAGGCATTGACATTACAGTATCAGCGCGAGTTTTGCAATGTGATCAAGGGAAATGCGTACGAATATCAGTACCGTTTCCTGTTACAGACCGGTCTTCGTACCGGAGAGCTGGTAGGCTTGAAATGGTCAGACATTGATATGGATCGCCGTACCATGACGATAAGGCGCTCTATGGAGTATCGCCATTCTACAAAGGAATGGAGGATTGGTGAACCGAAAAGCAAGGCGGGATATCGGACGATACCATTGACAGAGGAAGCCGTTGAAATCTTGAGACAGCAAAAGATGAAAAATAATGCGCTCAAGGTTACGGTGATGGAGTGGTCAGAGTTTGTATTTCTTTGCAGAAAAGGAACACCGGTTAAGAACAGCACATATGATACGATGCTGTTCAAGCTATGTGATAAAGCGAAGATTCCCAAGTTTTCCATGCATGTGCTGCGACATACGTTTGCAACCAGGTGTATTGAAGCTGGAATGAAACCTAAAACATTACAGACAATCTTAGGTCATTCCAATATTGGGATCACCATGAACCTTTATGTGCATACAACAGAAGAACAAAAACAAAAAGAAATCGACCAGATTGCGGATGCTTTGAAAGTGGTTTAATTTTTTTTGCTCTCAAAAATTGGTACATAAATTGGTACATAAACGAGATGCCAAAACCCGCAAACCCCGTAAAATCAAGGTTTACAAGAAAGGAAAGATAGAAAATGAAACTAGGAATTGTTGGTCTTCCTAATGTAGGAAAAAGTACACTATTTAATTCATTAACCAAGGCAGGAGCAGCAGAGGCTGCCAACTACCCATTCTGCACGATCGAGCCAAACGTTGGTATCGTGCCTGTTCCGGACAAGCGCTTGGATGTTTTGGCAGAGATGCATCATTCCGCTAAAGTAGTACATGCTACAATTGAGTTTGTGGATATTGCCGGATTGGTAAAGGGAGCATCTAAGGGTGAAGGTCTTGGTAACCAATTCTTGGCTAACATCCGTGAGGTTGATGCAATCGTTCATGTGGTTCGCTGCTTTGACGATACTAACATCGTGCATGTCGATGGCAGTGTTGACCCGGTTCGTGATATTGAGACGATCAACTTGGAGTTATTGTTCTCTGATATGGAGATTTTGGAAAGACGCTATGCTAAGTTGGTAAAGAGTGTCAAAAATGACAAGACCCTTGTAAAAGAGACGGAATTGGTTGAAAAGTTAAAGAAGCATATGGAAGATGGCAATTTAGCTAAGACTTATGAGCCGGAAGATGATGATGAGAAGGAATTGCTTGAAAGCTTTAATTTGCTGACTTACAAGCCAACGATCTATGCTGCCAATGTTGCGGAAGATGATCTGGCAGACGATGCTGCATCCAACGAATATGTAGCAAAGGTTCGTGAGTTTGCAAAGCAGGAAGGCTCTGAAGTGTTTGTGATCTGTGCTCAGATCGAGCAGGAGATTGCAGAGTTAGAAGATGATGAGAAGAAAGAATTTCTTGAGGATTTAGGTTTATCAGAGTCCGGATTGGATAAGCTTATTACAGCAAGTTATAACTTGCTGGGATTGATCAGTTATTTGACGACCGGACCGGATGAGAGCCGTGCTTGGACGATCGAGCGGGGAACGAAAGCTCCGCAGGCAGCAGGAAAGATCCATACAGATTTTGAGCGTGGATTTATCCGTGCAGAAGTTGTCAGCTACGACAATCTGGTAGAGCAGGGAAGTGAGAATGCAGCTAAGGAAAAGGGATTGGTGCGTTCCGAAGGAAAAGATTATGTAGTACAGGATGGAGATGTTATCTTGTTCCGTTTTAACGTATAAGTGACAAGCGAAGGTTGAAACAGAGGGAAGAATGGAGAAGATTATGGATATACGATTTCCACATTTGGGGATTGAAATTGCACATTTGGGGCGGTCGATCACGATAGGCGGATTTTCGATCGCATACTATGGCATGATTATTGCACTCGGCATGATTCTTGGCTTTTTGATGGCGAGCTGGCAGGCAAAACGCACCGGACAAAATCAGGAATTGTATTTGGACCTGGCAGTATGGGATATTATTTTTGCGATCATAGGAGCAAGAATTTATTATGTCGTGTTTAGCTGGGATTATTATGCTAAACATCCGGGTGAGATATTAAATACAAGGGGCGGCGGACTAGCTATTTATGGTGGTGTGATCGCAGGAGTGATCACGACGTTGATTTTTGCAAAAATTCGTAAACAGTCTTTCTTGTGTTTGGTGGATACGGCCTGTGCCGGACTTTTGGTGGGACAGATCATTGGTCGATGGGGCAATTTCTTTAACCGAGAGGCGTTTGGCAGTTATACGGATGGCTTATTTGCGATGCAGATCCCAAAAGATGCGGTAGCACCGGCGAATATCACGCATGCGGTCAACCAACATTTGGTGACGATTGGCGGTACGCAGTATATTCAAGTGCATCCAACATTTTTGTATGAATCTGTATGGAACCTCTTGGTCCTTGTCATCATTTTGGTTGCCACACCACATAAAAAATATAATGGTCAATTATTTTTACTGTATTTGGCAGGATATGGTCTGGGACGGTTTTGGATCGAAGGATTACGTACAGATCAGTTGATGCTGTTTGAAAGTGGAATTGCAGTATCACAGCTTCTTTCGGGAGTTTTATTCCTGTTTGCCGTTGGAATGTTGATCTTTAAGGCAAAGCAAACGCAAGCAAAACAAACACAATAGAATAACGTGATAAGTTGTAAAAAGATCTCAAAAATTACAATTGAGATCTTTTTTTTGTCCTTTTTTACATACTTTTATAAAAAAATACTTGCAATATTCCCAAAAAAGCGATAGAATTTTAGGAAAAGTGGGGCGAAGTGGGGGAAGGTGGTTAGAAAAACCTAAAAAGTGGTGAGAAGTGATTTTGTGAGACCGCTGCAAGTTCAACTGGGGAGTTGATGAGACCGCTGCAAGTTTAACTGGGGAGTTGATGAGACCGCTGCAAGTTCAACTGGGGAGTTGATGAGACCGCTGCAGGTTCAACTGGGGAGTTGATGACGCAACTGCAAGTTCAACTGGGGAGTCGATGACACAGCGTCAGAACAGGATTTGATCCAGGCGCAGCGTCAGAACAGCATTTTATGCGGGAGTAATTCGCGGAGATCCGAGCTTATGATTCGTGTATTTTGAAAGAAGGGTGGTGATAGCAATGTTCATGGGTCAATACGAACATACCATTGATGCAAAGGGCAGAACTATCATTCCTGCAAAGTACCGAGAAGGGCTTGGAGAGACTTTTATTATCACTAGAGGTTTGGATGGCTGCTTATATCTATACCCGTCAGACGCTTGGCAGGAGTTTGCAGACAAGCTGCAAAGTCTCCCATCTACATTACAAAATCGTAAAATTCAACGACAGTTTCTATCGAAAGCGATGGAGGTGAGTCTGGACAAGCAGGGACGAATTCTGGTTCCGGCACTGCATCGTGAGATGGCTGATCTGGAGAAAGATGTCGTTTTTGTTGGTATGATGAACCGTGTAGAGCTTTGGGATAAGGCACGTTACAACACGGAGGAGACAGAAGAGGACGAAGAACTTCTTGCAAGTGCAATGGATACTTTGGATATTTCTTTATAAACTTATAAACCATCGTTAAGAAAGGGGCGTGTAACCGTGGAGTTTCAGCATACTTCGGTGTTATTGCAGGAAGTCATTGATGGACTTGCGGTGAAACCGGATGGCATATATGTGGATGGAACCTTAGGGGGAGCAGGACATGGTAGTGTTGTCTGTTCCATGCTAGGGGACAAGGGACGATTTATAGGGATCGATCAGGATGCAGATGCGATCGCAGCGAGCACAGAACGTTTGAAACCGTATGGTTCAAAGGTGACGATCGTTCGCAGTAATTATGCAGAGATGAAGCAGGTATTGCAGGAGCTTGGTATTGCAGGCGTGGATGGCATTACTTTAGACTTGGGAGTCTCATCTTTTCAGCTAGATACATCCGAGAGAGGATTTTCTTATCGTTTTGATGCACCACTCGATATGCGTATGGATGACAGACAGGCGTTGTCAGCATATAACGTGGTCAACGAATATTCCGAAAGTGATCTGTTTCATTTGATCAAAAATTATGGGGAAGACAAATTTGCCAAAAATATTGCAAAACATATTGTGATAGAACGGGCAAAGGAACCGATTAAAACAACAGGACGTTTGGCAGAGATCATCAGTCAGGCGATACCAATGAAAGTTCGTAAACAGGGAGGACATCCGGCAAAGAGAACCTTTCAGGCGATACGCATTGAGGTGAATCAGGAATTATCCGTGTTACAAAATACATTAGAAGAGATGATCGACCTGTTAAATCCGGGAGGCAGATTGTGCATTATCACATTTCACTCCTTGGAGGATCGAATTGTAAAACAAGCGTTTAAGAAGGCGCAGGATCCGTGTACCTGTCCACCGAATTTTCCGGTGTGTGTGTGCGGCAACCGATCAAAAGGACATATGGTAGGAAGAAAACCGATTCTTCCGTCAGAGGAGGAAATGGAACGTAATCCGAGAGCGAAGAGTGCAAAGTTACGTGTATTTGAGCATATATAAAAAGGGGGCCAAAGAATGGCAGGCAGACAAGGAAGTTATAGCAGCAGACAATATGGATACAGTCGGCAGACAGGGAGTGGAAGTCGAACTGTAAGCAGCCACAGCAGATATTCCGGCCGTGGTGGACAGGCATATGTAGAGGGCAGTGCAGCCAGAGCATATGATGTAGAACCGCTTCGAAGAGAGCAGGAGCACAAAAGACGTGAAGAGGAATATCAGCGAAGAGAGCGCGAAAGAAGAAATCCGTATAGCAGAACGGTTGAACTTCCGGGAGTACACCGTGCATCTGTGTTGTTTTTGATCATGGCAGTTGCTGCAGTGTTTTATGTATGTTTTTCTTATGTTCAGACACAGAATCAGCTCCATGAGCAGCGTCAGCAGGTCGTAGCGATCCAGTCTGACATTGCACAGATGAAAGAAGATAATGAACAGGAGTACCAGACTGTAGTGGACTCTGTAGATCTTGCGGATGTTTATCGCAAGGCGACACAGGAACTTGGCATGGTTCGCGCCAAAAAGGATCAGGTATATACCTATCAGAACAAAAAGAGTGATATGGTAAAACAATATGGTGAGATACCGGATGCAAAGTAATTTTTGCATTCGGTATATGCGAAACAGCAGGACATGGAGGCACGGATGAGCAGAAGAACGCAGAGTAACCAAAGTAGGAGAAGACAGACAAACCGAGCCGGCAATCCTCAGAGACGCCGAAAAGTACACACAAAATACAAATTTAGCACCCGCAGGATGTATCAAAGAACATTTATTGCGCTCGGTGCTATTGTTTTATTTGCGTTAGTTTGTGTGGGCTGGACGATCTGGCTGGGGCAGAGTAAAGGGGATGAATATGAGAAGATCGTGTTATCACAGCAAAGTTATGTGAGTAATACGATCGCATACCGTAGAGGAGATATTTTGGATCGCAATGGCAATAAGCTGGCGTCCAGTAAGAAGGTGTATAATTTAGTACTGGATCCAAAGGCACTGACGTTGGACAGCGCATATTTTGAGCCGACGACCAAAGCGTTGCAACAGACAGTTGGAATGTCAGAAGGTGCGGTTCGTAAGATCATCGACAAAAAGCCGGATTCTCATTATTATGTCGTGAAGAAGTATAAGGGATTATCCAGAGATGTTGTGGATGCTTTTAATGAGCTTGCTGATAAAGATAAAAACATTCAGGGAGTATGGTTTGAAGAAGAATATGTGAGACAGTATCCGTATTCAACAGTAGCAAGTAATGTGATCGGATTTTGTTCTTCGGATAATGTTGGAATATGGGGAATTGAAAATCAGTACAACAGCCAGCTTAGTGGTAAAACAGGCAAAAAGTATGGGTATTATGATTCGGATCTTAATCTTGTAGAGAATGTCAAAGAACCGGAAAATGGTAAAAAGATCATTTCTACGATTGATGTTAATGTGCAGGGTGTGTTGGAACAGCATATGCAGAAGTTTCAGACGGATACCGGATCTGAAAATATGGGTGTCATCATTATGAATCCAAACAATGGAGAAATATATGCGATGGCATCATCACCCGGGTATGACCTGAATGATCCAAGTGATCTGAGTAAGTATTACTCAGAGGACAAGCTTGCTGGTATGAGTGACAAGAAAAAGATGGAGGAATTAAATGAGATCTGGCGTAATTTCTGCATCAGTGATGCTTACGAACCGGGATCAACTTTCAAACCGATCACGGTAGCGGCAAGTTTGGAAGAGGGAACGACTTCTCCAAGCAGAACGTATGTCTGCGATGGTTATCAGAAAGTTGGTGGAAGCAAGATCAAGTGCGTGGCGTTTAGCAAAGGCGGTCATGGAACGATCAATATATGTCAGGCGTTGATGGAATCTTGTAACGATGCCTTGATGCAGATGGGAGATGTATTAGGGGGCAAGCGTTTCTTAAAATATGTAAACGATTTTGGATATGGACAAAAAACAGGCATTGATCTTCCTGGTGAGGCAACCGGCAAGATCTTTACAGAGGATACGATGCGCAGTGCCGACTTAGCTACGTCAAGTTTTGGACAGAGCCAGACGGTGACCATGGTGCAGATGGCAGCAGCGTTTTCCTCGGTAGTAAATGGTGGGTATTATTACACTCCGCACGTTGTGAAGGAAATTCAAAATGAAAATGGAGCTACTGTTTCTGAAATAGAAACACAGCCGGTTCATAAAGTAGTTACCGCGGAAACGAGTAAGCTGCTTCGCGGTTATCTATACAAAACTGTGGAAGAGGGTACTGCGAAGGCGGCACAGGTGAAAGGCTATAAAGTTGGCGGCAAAACCGGTACTGCAGAGAAGTATCCGCGTAAAAAGAAAAATTATCTGGTTTCCTTTATTGGATTCACACCGGTAGAACACCCGGAGGTTGTGATCTATGTCGTGATCGATCAGCCCCATGTGGAGGATCAGGCGCATAGCACCTATGCCACAGAATTTGCCAGTTCCGTTATGGGAGACGTCCTTCCAATGCTTGGTGTCTATAAAAACGACTCTTCCGGAGGAAAAACGAAAGTACAGCTTCCGTCTACCAAAAACGGCAATCTTCCGTTGGAAGTGCCAAAAGGTGGTTACAGCACCGAAGATTATAAGAAATTACAGTGATCGTTTAGTGGTGGGACCCCGGCAAAGGTATACTTTGTCGAACGGATTCATATACTGATTGCAACCAAACAGTGAAAATCCAAAATAATGAAAAATTGCAAAACACCGCAGCGGCAGAGAATCCTTTTTGTATATATTATGGTCTGTCTGTTGTCGTTATCGCTTACAGGGCGGTTGGCATATTTGATGGTCGCCAAAGCAGATTATTACGGACAGAAAGCAAAAGATGTACAACAACGAGAGCGCGCGATCAAGGCAAAGCGCGGTGTGATATACGATAGAAATGGTGAGATATTGGCTGGGAATAAGCCGGTGTCCACCATTTCTGTTATTCACAACCAGATTAAAGAACCGGAAAAGGTGATCACCAGACTATCTGAGCTATTAAATCTGGATGAACAGGAAGTGCGAAAACGCGTTGAAAAGGTGTCATCTATCGAGCGTATCAAGGCAAATGTGCCGAAAGAAACTTCCGATAAGATCCGAGAAGAGAATCTGGCGGGAGTCATGGTGGATGAAGACTACAAAAGGTATTATCCGTATGATACCTTGGCGTCACGTGTTATTGGATTTACCGGTGCGGATAATCAGGGAATTATCGGTTTGGAAGTAAGCTATGATGATATATTGCAGGGACAAAACGGCGCAATATTAACTATGACGACAGCGCGTGGCCTGGAGATTGACGGGAAGGCGGAAGAGAGAAGAGAACCGGTTGCCGGGCAAAATCTTTACACAAGTATTGATAGTAATCTGCAGCAATTTGCAACACAGGCGGCAGAGAGAGTGCGCGAGGCAAAAAATGCTGCAGGGGTGCGGGTTATCATGATGAATCCGCAAAATGGAGAGATTTATGCGATGGTCAATTCACCAGAGTTTTCATTGACTAAGCCATACGAATTAGTGGATCAGAGCAAAAATCTGTCGGAGAAACAAAAAAATGAAGAGTTGAATAAAATGTGGAGAAATGGATGTGTTAGCGATACTTACGAGCCGGGATCAACATTTAAGATCATCACCTCAACGGCAGCTTTGGAGGCGGGGGCAGTATCCTTGAATGATACCTTTTATTGCCCGGGCTTTAAGATTGTTGAGGATCGGCGTATCCGATGTCATAAGGCAGGTGGGCATGGTAGTGAAACCTTTGTGCAGGGGGTGCAAAATTCATGCAACCCGGTATTTATGGAGGTTGGAGCAAGACTTGGAGTCGGTGGGATGTTTCGTGGAATGAGACAGCTTGGTATCCTTTCAAAAACCAACATCGACGTTCCGGGAGAGGCATCAACGATCATGCATCAGCAAAAAAATGTGGGAGCGGTGGAACTTGCTACGATGTCTTTTGGACAGTCGTTTCAGTTATCGCCGATCAGACTGTTAACATCGGTTAGTGCCGTGATCAATGGTGGCCACAGTATTGTACCGCATTTCGGCGTCAGCATCGAGAATACATCGAACGGATCGGTACGCAAATTATCATATCCGCAGAAGAAAAAAATAGTGTCTAAGGAAACTTCGGAAAATATGAAAATGATCCTAGAGAGTGTGGTAACAGAAGGATCCGGTTCCAAAGCTTCGGTCGAAGGATATCAGGTCGGTGCCAAAACAGGAACCTCAGAAAAGCTTCCGCGCCGCAGTGGCAAATACATTGCATCCTGTATTGGCTTTGCCCCGGTAGACAATCCGAAGGTTTTGACAGTCGTTTTGATCGATGAGCCGGAAGGAATCTACTATGGAGGAACAATTGCCGCACCGGTCGTATCGGAACTGTTAGATAATGCCCTGCCATATTTGGGCATAAAAAAAACACCGCAAAAACAAACGAAGAAATAAACGTCATTTGGTTGATTTCTCGGGTGGATTGCATTACAATTGTTTAGGAAAGAGCAGCAAAAGGAGGAACGGAAGTGGATAGCGAAATGGGATTATCAGGAAAGACAGTATTAGTAGTAGGTACAGGAATTAGTGGCATAGCAGCAGTAAATCTGTTAGCAACGCAGAGTGCCAATATTATTTTATTAGACGGCAATACAGAGCTGTCACCGGAGACAGTGGCGGCGAAGTTTTCAGAGGATATTCATTATGATCTGATTTTGGGAGATCTGCCGGATCAGGTGATGGATCGGATCGATCTGGCAGTGTTAAGCCCGGGTGTGCCGACGGATCTGCCGTTTGTGGTACGTATGCAGGAGGCAGGCATTCCAATTTGGGGCGAGATCGAACTTGCTTATGTATGTGGTAAAGGAAAAGTTGTTGCGATCACAGGAACCAATGGTAAGACGACAACGACAGCATTGACGGGTGAGATCATGAAAGCATACTATGACAGTGTATTTGTCGTAGGAAATATCGGACTGCCGTATACACAATATGCAATGCAGATGTGTGATGATACAGTTACGGTGGCAGAGGTCAGCAGTTTCCAGCTGGAGACAATCCACAAATTCTGCCCTCAGGTCAGCGCTATTTTGAACATAACGCCGGACCATCTCAACAGACATCATACGATGGAGTGTTATACAGAGACGAAAGCACGTGTTGCGATGAATCAGACCAAAGAGCAGATGTGCGTACTCAATTATGAAGATGAGCGTTTGCAGCAGGTTGCAAAAAATATGTCGGCAGATGTATTTTGGTTTAGCAGTGCCAGAGAATTAGAACGAGGCATTTTCCTGCGTGGAGAAGAGATCGTATGCCGCGACGGCGAAGAGATCACGCTCTGCAACATACATGATCTGAAACTGTTAGGTATGCATAACTACGAGAATGTAATGGCAGCGGCAGCAATCGCACATGGTATGAACGTGCCGTGGGATGTGATCCGTAAAGTGGTTTGTGAGTTCCAGGCTGTGCCGCATCGTATCGAGTTTGTAAAAGAAGTGAACGGTGTAAAATATTACAATGACTCTAAGGGAACGAACCCGGATGCAGCGATCAAGGCTGTTGAAGCAATGGTTCGTCCAACGATCGTGATCGGCGGCGGTTATGACAAAGAGTCCGTTTATGATGAATGGATCGCATCGTTCGGAACGAAAGTAAAAAGTCTGGTATTGCTTGGGCAGACAGCAGATAAAATCGCAGAGGCAGCCGCTAAGGCGGGCTTTACTGCAGTGACGAAAGTGGATTCTTTAGAAGAGGCAGTAGCTGAATGTGCCCGTCAGGCACAGGATGGTGATGCTGTGCTGTTATCTCCGGCGTGCGCAAGCTGGGGAATGTTCAAAAATTTTGAAGAGAGAGGCGACCTTTTTAAGGAATATGTCAAAAAGTTATAAAATTCGTAATTACGATTATGTATTACTTTTTATGACAATTGGGATCGCTGTTTTTGGCGTTTTCATGATCTACAGTGCCGGATACTATACCGCAGTGCTGACAGGGTCACAGTGGCGTTATGTGACGCAGCAGGTGCTTGGCCTTGGAATCGGCGTTGTCGGAATGATTCTTGTATCCGGGATAGATTATCGCCTGTTTATCAAACCGATCTTTGGAAAAAAGATCAATTTTGTATATTTGGTCTATCTGGCAGCAATTATTATGCAGGTTGCCGTTTTATTTGTCGGTGTTGAAAAAAATGGCGCAAAACGCTGGCTGAATCTTGGGTTTGTACAGTTTCAGCCGTCTGAAATCTCTAAGATCGCAGCAATATTGTTTGTAGCATATGCAATCTATCGGAGCAGACAGTCGTTAGATCATTTTGCCGGTTTTTTGCGGGTAATGCTTTTTATGGGACCGAGTATTGTGCTGATCTTAGTGGAAAATATGAGTTCTGCGATTATTGTTTCCGGTATCGTTGTCGGGATGTGCTTTGTGGGAAGCCGCAAGAAACTGTATTTCGCAGTATGTCTTGTGCTGTTGATCTGCGGCGGAGCCTGCTATATCTTTTTGGGAGAGGGATTTCGTGCAGAGCGCATTGATATTTGGCTGCATGTAGAAACGAATGAGAATGCACATCAGATCAAGCAGGGATTATATGCAATTGCAACCGGCGGTGTTTTTGGCAAAGGGCTGGGAAATAGTATGCAAAAGCTCGGCTATATTCCGGAGGCATATAACGATATGATATTTGCTGTGATCTGTGAAGAGCTTGGAATTGTTGGAGCTGCAGGACTTATCATCGCTTTTTTGGTAATGTTTTGGAGGATCACGTGGATTGCGATCAAGGCAACGGATCTGTTTGGAACAATGATCTGTGTCGGAGTATTGATCCAATTGGCAATACAGGTTGTGATCAATGTGGCTGTAGTGACCAATTCGATTCCGTCGACCGGGATTCCATTGCCGTTGATCAGTTATGGTGGAACTTCTGCGACGATCATGATGGCGGAAATGGGACTGGTGTTGTCGGTGTCAGCCGGAAGTAAATAAGGAAATGGGGATAATTATGCGTGTACTAAAGAGACTGTTCGCAGTGGCGGCAGTGATCGCATTATTGTTGGTGGGAGTATATTTTATCTTTCATATCGATAATGTGACAGTGGAAGGAACGGAGTATTACTCGGATTCTGAGATTAAAAATCTGGTTTTTCAAAAGAAACTGTCAGGCAATGAAGTAGTGCTTTGGCTTTATGAAAAAACAGTGGGGCTTGGTTCCCTTCCTTTTATTGAAACGATAGAGGTGGAATATCATGGGCCGCGTAGCGTAACACTGCACGTATATGACAAAACGATCAGTGGATGTATCAAATACTTAGGTCAATATGTATATTTTGATAAAGATGGTATTGTGTTGCAGACGCTTCCTAAAAAGAAAAAGGGGATTCCGGTCGTAACCGGTGGCAACTTTGGTAATTTTACGGTGGGAGAGGCATTCAAAACGGCAGATGAGGGTGTGTTTGAATCCATCATGAATGTTTCGCAGCTTATCTCACATTACAATATTTCCGCGAAACAGCTTCATATCGAATCCGGGGCGTTAATATTGTATTCCGGCAAGCTTAAGATCTATCTTGGCAAGAAAAAAAGATACGATGACGAAATGAACAATCTGGCACGTGTTTTTGAGACGGCAGTCAAGGAAAAATTGACGCTGGAAGGTACGATTCATATGGAAAATTACAAGGCTGGAGACAGTATTGTAGTGGATCCTCCCAAGAAAACAAACAAAAATGTCAAAAAAACGAAAAAGAAAGAGGAAAATTAGCAAAAAAGAACAAACATTCTCTTGATTATTGAGCCTTAAATGGTTATTATATAACTTAGGGGATTGTGAGAATGCAAGGTGAAGGAGGAGCAACGTTGTTAGAGATTAAGACAAATGAGTCAGACTTAGCTGCAAAAATAATTGTAATTGGTGTTGGCGGCGGTGGAAATAACGCAGTCAATCGAATGATAGATGAAGGAATTATGGGTGTTGAATTTGTTTGTGTAAATACAGACAAGCAGCATTTATCAAATTGTAAAGCCGGCAATTGTATTCAGATCGGTGAGAAACTTACCAAAGGATTGGGCGCGGGCGCAGATCCGGAGGTAGGCAAGGCAGCCGCAGAGGAGAATAGAGAAGAGCTTACAGAGCTGGTAAAGGGTGCCGATATGGTATTCGTAACTTGTGGTATGGGTGGCGGAACCGGAACCGGTGCAGCACCGGTCATTGCAGGTATTGCCAAGGAAATGGGCATTCTGACGGTTGGTATTGTGACCAAACCATTCCGTTTCGAGGCTAGAAGCCGTATGAACAATGCAACTTCCGGTATTGACGAGTTAAAGAAAAATGTTGATACATTGATCGTCATTCCAAACGACAAGCTGCTTGAGATCGTAGATCGACGCACTTCTATGCCGGATGCTTTGAAGAAAGCAGACGAAGTGTTGCAGCAGGGTGTGCAGGGTATCACTGACCTGATCAATGTACCTGGTCTTATCAACCTTGACTTTGCAGACGTACAGACGGTTATGAAAGATAAGGGAATCGCCCATATCGGAATTGGAACCGGCAGTGGGGACGATAAGTGCGTAGAAGCTGTAAAGGAAGCAATTTCCAGTCCATTGCTTGAGACGACGATCGAGGGTGCATCTCATGTTATTATAAATATTTCCGGTGATGTAGGATTACAGGAAGCAAATGATGCAGCTATGTACATAGAAGAGCTTACGGGTGAGAATACCAATATTATCTTCGGTGTTATGTTCCCGGAGGCAGAAGATGACAGCGTAAAGATTACCGTTATCGCTACAGGATTGGAAGATGATGGCATGCATCTTACAGAGGAGCACACACCGGCATTCTTAAAGAAGCCGGCAGCACCAAAGACGAATTTCCCAACCAAAGAGGGACAGCTTGCAAGCTCACGTCCGGTTGCACCATCCGCTTTGGGAAGCAGTCATACTGCCAGACCTCAGACACCTTCCTACAGCCGTCAGGCAGAGGATGGAATCAAGATTCCGGAATTTTTACAGCGTAAGCGTTAAGGACATTAAAACAAGAGAAAATAAGGATTTGGGCCGACTAGAGTTGTTTGTCCAAATCCTTTTCCGTTTGTAACAAAGAAATGAGGTAAGAATGAATCAACAAAACGTACAATGGACGAAAATTCAGGTGAGGCAGACAATTGGTGCGTTAGGTATCTTTTTGTCCGTGCTGATTCTGCAGATTTTTGCAGCGGTCATAACGCTTGCTCTGTCTAAGGTGACAGGAATTACACCGAAGTCACCGAATTATGTGATGTTTGTATCTATGTTAAGTGCTTTCATGGCGGCTGTGTGGTCCGGCTATTGGTATTGGCGTTCAGATTGGCGAAAACGAGATTTTTCATATCGCAATGCATTACAGCTTCGCCAGCTCATTGCGTTGATCTCGGTGGCAGTAGGCGGCTGTGTTTTTATTAGCATTACACTTACGATATGGCAGACAATCTTTCCGGGAGAGTTTCAGCAGTATTCAAATGTGATGTCCAACTTTTCGACCAGCAGTCCTTGGCTGACATATTGCTATGTGTTGTTGATCGGTCCGATATCCGAAGAGTTGATCTTTCGTGGGGCGATATTGGATCGCTTATATTTGGCATTTCCATTTTGGGCAGCTAATTTGCTGCAGGCACTATTGTTTGGCATATACCACATGAATCTCGTACAGGGGATTTATGCGTTTGTACTGGGAGCAGTTCTAGGCTTGGTGCGTGTCAGTGTCGGAACGATATTTGCATCGATAGGAACACATATTATCTTTAATGCAACCAGCTATGTATTACAACTTGTTTTTCCATCAGGGCAAAAGATCTCGATCGTAATATTTGCCGGTGTATACTTGCTTGCAACCCTTTTATTTGCAGATGGATTATGGTATACTAAAAATAAGTATGAGCAGAATAAAAAGAACGAGTAACAGATAATAAATTCGTGGTGTTGCAGTACACACGATAAACAAGAAAATACTGACATTTGCTGATGGCAATAAAGAGAGATGGAGAGGGATATGAACAAGATTATTGCGATTTGTGCAGCGCAGATATATCTGTGGGAACAGGAGCGTCAGATCCACGCAATCTGTGATTGTGCCAGGGAACGCGGATATGAGGTTATAATCTACAATCTGTCTGTCAAGATGGATGTTGAGACGAGTCATAGCAGGGGTGAATTGAGCGTGTTTTCTGTCATCCCGTATGATCAGTTAGCTGCATTGGTGGTATTGGGCGAATCTATTCGGAATGATGCAGTTTGTGATGATCTGGTGGCAAAAGCGCACAAGAACAATGTTCCGGTAGTTATGCTCGATTGTTACAAAAAGGGATGCTATAATATTAAATTTGACTATGAGAAATCATTTGAACAGATCGTACGTCATGTTATCGAATACCATGGTTGTCAAGAAGTGAATTTTATTGCAGGATTTCGAGATAATGTTTTTTCGGAACAAAGATTAGAGACTTATCGACGTGTTATGAAAGAAAATGGATGTACCGTCAAAGAAGAGTACATTGCTTATGGAGATTTTTGGGAATTTCCGTCTCGCGCTGCAATGGAAAAATGGGTGCAGGAATGGGAGGCTGGTACGTCCAGAAGACCGGAGGCTATCATATGTGCAAATGATATGATGGCAATTACGGCGAGTAATGTGTTGCAAAATCATGGGTTGAAAGTACCGGAAGATGTTATTGTGACCGGTTTTGACGGGCTGTTATTAGGTGAATGTTGCATGCCAAAGCTGACTTCTGCCAAGAATGATGCGGCACAGATTGGGTGGAATGTCATACAGATGATCGATGATCACCAAAATGGGAAATGTACAAATGTATATGACATTGTTGTTCCTTTTTATGTCGATTATAGTGAATCGTGTGGTTGTGAGCCGGTCCAACAGCGCAATTTAAGTGAGGAAGTGATGCACTGGTATGGTCAGAGAGAGATAGCCAGATATCAGTCATATGACTTTTTCATGATGACGAATAGCATGTCAGATGGTCATTCTCTGGTCAAGCTGGCAGAGTCGTTCCAACAATATAAAGATTGTTTTCCGGCGGATAATTTTATGATTATAGTAAATTATAATTTCTATCATGATTCTGACATTTGCTGTGCGAGTGACGTGACTGACTTGGTTAAGCTGGTCGAAATATGCGATGGAACATTTACGATGCCATTAGAACGGATACCACTGGAAAAGCAATTACAGTGTTTTGACAGGATCCGAGCCTGTACCACTCAGGTAATTGTCGTGCCAATTCATTGGCAATCGGAGATCTATGGCTATATGGTGGTCTCACATGATGCAGCCAAGATGGATTATGGAATGTTATATGAGTTTTCCATGAGTTTGGATCAGGTGTTTGGTACAGTACGTAAGCAGGCGCAGTTGTATAGCTTATATGTCAAAGATGCATTGACAGCGATTTATAATCGACACGGATTTTATGACGAATTACGCAATCGGATTGCAAAGCTCGCCGGCAAGCGCAAAATGTTGTTTATGGCGTCGGTAGATCTGGATCAGCTCAAATTGATCAATGATCATTATGGACATATAGAGGGAGATTTTGCCATTCGCAGCATAGCACAGGCGATATCCGATACTGCCGTTGAGGTAGATGGGATATGTGCACGCTTCGGTGGGGATGAATACGTTATGTGTCTGGTAGAAGAGTATGACAAGGCAAATCTTACGTTTTATGAGAAATATCGTCAAATGCTTCAGGAGCGGATCGCGCAGATTGACAGAGACAGTGGTAAGCCTTACCGGATTGGTGCCAGTTGTGGTGTGATCTGGGAAGAGATTCACGGAGCGTCCGATATAGAACGTATTATGAAGCAGGCAGATGACAAGATGTATGCGGATAAAGAAGAACATCACAAGCGTTTAACACAGAAGGAGACAAAAGAATGATGAAATGGTATGATCAGGCAGTTTTTTATCACATTTATCCACTGGGACTTTGTGGATGCGCCAAAGAAAATACAGGGATTGCTGAATCCCATTTTGATCAGTTAAAGGAGTGGGCAGAACATGCCGCTAAGTTAAATTGTACGGCAATTTATATCGGACCGTTGTTTGAGTCAGTGGGGCATGGATATGAGACGACAGATTATCGCAGAGTAGACTGTCGTTTGGGAACAAATGATGATTTCAGAGATTATGTAGCATATTGCCACAAGTTAGGGCTTCGCGTGATCGTAGACGGTGTCTTTAATCATGTCGGACGAGAGTTCTTTGCGTTTAAGGATGTGCAGCAAAATAGAGAGCAGTCTCCATATTGCAGTTGGTTTTGTAACCTGAATTTTGGTGGAAATAACGAGTATAATGACGGCTTTTCTTATGAAAACTGGGGCGGATATAATCTGTTAGTCAAGTTAAATCAGCAGAATCCGGAAGTGCAGAACTATATTTTTGACGCGATCCGTTTTTGGGTGGCTGAGTTTGATATTGATGGAATCCGTTTGGATGCGGCAGATGTACTGGATCATGGATTTATGCATGCGATGCGTCAGATGACAGATGCTATGAAACCGGATTTTTGGTTGATGGGTGAAGTAATCCATGGCGATTACAGTCGTTGGGTAAACGATGGCATGCTGCATTCGGTAACAAATTATGAGCTGCATAAAGGCTTGTATTCCGGACATAACGATCATAATTATTTTGAGATCGCTCATTCCGTAAAACGCTTACTTGGCATTTGCGGAGACTACCGCTTGTATACATTTATGGATAATCACGATGTAGAGCGCATTTATTCGAAATTGAACAATAAAGAGCATATGGGTTTGGTAACGCTGCTCGTTTATACATTATACGGAATCCCTTCCATGTACTATGGATCAGAATTTGGTATCGAAGGGAAAAAGGAACAAGGATCAGACTGGAACTTGCGTCCTCATCTGGAACTTGCAGATTATGTGGATGCATATACCAATAATCCGATTACAGCATTGTGCGTGAAATTGGGCGAATTAAAGAAACAGTATCCGGAGTTGAGTGAGGGACAATATCAGGAACTGTCATTGACTAATCGTCAATTTGCATATGCGAGAGCACTTTCAGAAACGGCAATGATCACGTTACTCAATTGCGATGACGAGCCGACAACAATTACCGTACAGGCGCCGGTTGGAGCAACAAGTGCTACAGATATGTTAGGACAGGCAGAACAAGTATATTATGAGAATGGACAACTGCAGGTTACTTTGCCGGCAAATTGTGGAACAGTGATCTATTTAGGGGAGAAAGTAGAACCCATAACCACAGAGAAGGTATCTTCGGATACAGAGGAGCCGATTACTGCAGAGAAGGTATCTGCAGAGACAGAGGAGCCGATTGCTGCAGGAAAAGTGTCTTCTGAGAAGAACGCAGAACCATCTTATGTGTTACTATTGAATGGATCGCCACATTGTAACGGTTCGACAGCAACAGCACTTGAGGAAGTCGCAGGTGCCTTAGAACGCAACGGCGTGCACACAGAAATTGTACAGGTCGGTCACCTGGCGGTACGCAGTTGTATGGCTTGTGGGGCTTGCGCAGAAACCGGTAAATGTGTTATTGATGATATTGTCAATGAAATTGCACCAAAGTTTGAAAAAGCGGATGGTCTGGTAGTTGGAAGCCCGGTATATTATGCCTCTGCCAATGCAACGCTTGTGGCGTGCCTGACCAGATTGTTTTACAGTACACACTTTGATAAACGTATGAAAGTTGGTGCTTCTGTAGTGTCTGCAAGACGAGGCGGATGTTCGGCATCGTTTGATGAGCTCAACAAATTTTTCACAATCTCCGGTATGCCGGTAGCATCCAGCCAATACTGGAACAGCATTCATGGCAATAACGCAAATGAGGCAAAGCAGGATGGAGAGGGCCTTCAGATTATGAGAACACTTGGAAATAATATGGCATTTTTGATCAAGAGTATTGCTATGGGTAAAGAAATGTTTGGTCTGCCGGAGCTGGAAGAACGTATCGGGACGAACTTCATTCGGTAGATCTTTAGCGGATGATTTTAGAGGATAAAAAAATGGCTGTTCCAACATAAGCGGAACAGCCACTTTTTTTACTTTATAGGAAACTTATCGTAGTGTGGTGTTATTCCTTAGGAAAACAATTTGACACCATCTTCCTGACCGTACACAGCGAATCCATCGTATCCGGCGGTTTCCAGGCGATTTAAGAATTTGCCCAGTTTCTTAGGACGGGCGATCGTTGAAACCAGATATTCGCTGCGGAGTTCTTCAGCATATTGCAATGCAGCTGCATAAGTATCCGGATCATAGAATACCGCAATGCGCTTTTTCTGTCCCGGGATTTCGTAACCGTTATCCATCAAAATACCAAAGATACGCTCAAAGCCAATGGAAAATCCAACTGCCGGGATATCTTCGTTTAAGAATTTACCGATCAGATTGTCATAACGTCCACCACCGGCAACGGCGCCACTATAGCCCTCTGCTTCTACTTCAAAGATCGTTCCGGTGTAATAGCCCTGACCACGCACGAGAGACGGTGTGAATTCGATCGGAAAGGCATTGCCGGAGACAGAAGTTACGGTATCCATAATGTATTTCAGAGAAGCAACATAGTCGGCATCGCATACTTTTGCAACAGAATCCAGATCCAAAGCGCCGCTTTCAAACAAGGCAATAAATTTTTCAATAGCAGAAGCATCAAATGCATTTTCTTCTAATTCTTTCTGCACACCTTCAATACCGATCTTATCTAATTTATCAAAAATGATCGCCAGTTTTTCATGATCTTCCTCGGCAAAGCCTGCATAAGTAAAGATTGCCTTGAGGATGCGGCGGTCGTTGATCTTGACCTTAAAAGAAGATAGACCAATGCGGGTCAGAGCCTTTGTTGTTGTAAGGATCAATTCCACTTCGGCATCTGGAGAGGCATTGCCAATGATATCGATATCGCACTGCATAAACTCTCTAAGACGTCCCTTCTGTGGCCGCTCTGCGCGGTAAACGCGGTCCATCTGAATAACCTTGAAAGGATTCATCAGATCATTGCGGTTGTTGGCATAATAGCGGGAGAGTGGCAGTGTCAGGTCATAACGCAGCCCCATATCGGCAAGCGTCTGTTCGGTAGGGGCTTCTGCTTCTAAGGCAGAGGATAACTTTTTGCCTCGTTTTAAGATCTTGAAGATCAGATTTAAATTTTCGCCACCTTCGCTTTTATCTAAGTTTACAGCATCTTCTATAATAGGGGTTGTGATGCGTTCAAAACCCGCTTCCTGATATGTTTCACGGATGATCTCCTGCAGATGGTCGCGGATCATAACCTCCTTTGGCAGATAATCTCTCGTTCCTTTTACCGGTGTTGCTTTCATTATTTCAATTCCTTTCTGGTAAGTATTGACGCAAAACAGTAGAAAGACAGATAGAATAATCTGTATTATATTGTTCTACGGCAGTAATAGTCTATCATATTTTAATACAGTGGGCAAATATCATTTTGACTTATTTCGCAGAATAGTGTAATATGGCATGTATAAGTCTGATGATAAATGGCAGATCACAGTTGATGTTTATCTGCAGATTTACACATTATAATCAATGGAGGAATCGAAAACTATGGACAAGAAGTTAAGAGTTGGTATCCTTGGCGGTACCGGTATGGTAGGACAGAGATTTATTTCACTTTTGGAAAATCATCCTTGGTTTGAGGTAACTACGATTGCCGCAAGCCCACGCAGCGCTGGGAAGACCTATGAGGAAGCTATCGGCGGACGCTGGAAAATGACAACACCAATGCCGGAAGCAGTGAAAAAGATTATCGTACAGGATGTTAGCGATGTTAAGAACGTAGCTTCTTCCGTAGATTTTGTATTTAGTGCAGTTGACATGACTAAAGATGAGATCAAGAAGATCGAAGAAGAGTATGCTAAGACAGAGACACCGGTTGTCTCCAACAACAGTGCACATCGTTGGACACCGGATGTTCCGATGGTAGTGCCGGAGTTAAATCCGGAGCATCTCGAAGTGATCGAGTCTCAGAAGAAGCGTTTGGGTACAACCAGAGGTTTCATTGCTGTTAAGCCAAACTGCTCTATTCAGAGCTATACACCGGCTCTCCATGCTTTGAAGAAAGCAGGTTATGAGCCAAAGACAGTAGTAGCAACAACATACCAGGCAATTTCCGGTGCCGGCAAGAACTTTAAGGATTGGCCGGAGATGGAGCACAATATCATTCCGTTCATCGGTGGTGAGGAAGAGAAGAGTGAGCAGGAGCCACTTCGTATCTGGGGTCACATCGAGAATGGCGAGATCGTTAAGGCAGAGGGACCGGTTATCACGACACAGTGTATCCGTGTACCGGTTTTAGATGGTCATACAGCAGCCGTATTTGTTACTTTCGAAGAGGGCAAGAAGCCTTCTAAGGAAGAGATCATTAAAGTTTGGAGAGAGTACAGTGGTGTTCCACAGGAGCTGAAACTTCCAAGTGCGCCAGAACATTTTATTCAGTATCTTGAGGATGACAACCGTCCTCAGGTAGCATTGGATGTTAATTATGAGAATGGATTTGGTGTATCTATGGGTCGTCTTCGTGAGGATACTGTATTTGATTACAAGTTTGTTGGTCTTTCACATAATACGGTGCGTGGTGCAGCAGGTGGTGCTGTTCTTACGGCAGAGTTACTGACTGCTAAGAAATACATCACAGCCAAATAATCAATTATAGAAAGGTATGGTTATTAGGATGAACCGATATCGTATTTTGGTAAAAGGAATTGTACAAAAGGACGACAAGTTTCTGGCGGTGGAGAAATGGTATGATGATAATATCATAGATCCGTATCAGTGGGAATTTGTTGATGGTGAAACGGAATTTGGAGAATCACCGGATGCGGCTGTGTTGCGTATCATTCAGGAGCAGACAGGGTTGATTGCGGTTGTTGACCGGATTTTGTATACTTGGACCTTTATGATTGGTTCAGAATGTAATCTTGGCATTGCGTATCTTTGTCTGACAGAGATGGAAGAAGACGCTGTGCAGCTTTCTGAGGACCTGCATGATGCGCAATGGATCACATCGGCAGAGTTTGATGATTTGATCAACAATAAGAGAATGCTTGCGGATTTACAGCAGGCAGACGTATATTAAGAGATGGCATCTGCCGGATTACCGGCAGGTGCTCTCTGTATGTATGGGAGTATGCAAAACGTATACAGGACAGCCTATGAAAAGGAGGAGGATTGATGAAAACACTGATATGTGGGGGCCGAATTATTGACCCTTCGCAGAACATGGACGAGATCGGAGACATCTTAATAGAAGATGGTAAGATCGCACAGATCGCGCCGAAGATTATAGAGGAGGCAGATCAGACAATTAATGCAGAAGGACATGTTGTCATGCCGGGATTTATTGATCTGCACGTACATTTGCGCGAACCGGGATTTGAATATAAAGAGACGATACGGACTGGCGCCATGGCGGCTGCAAGGGGCGGTGTGACCACAATCTGTCCAATGCCAAATACGAAACCGGCGATCGATAGTCCGGAAAGAGTAAAGGATCTGTTAGAACGTGCCAAAGATGCAGCAGTTCACATTTTGCCGATCGGAGCAGTAACGATCGGTCAGGAGGGAAACGAGTTAGCAGATATTGCCGGTATGAAAGAGGCCGGTGCAGTGGCGCTTAGTGAAGATGGCAAATCAGTGATGGATTCGTTAGTTTTTCGCCATGCACTTAAGGAAGCTGCTAAGAACAAAATACCAATGTTTTCGCATTGTGAAGACAAGGCATTAGTAGACGGTGGAGTTATGAATGCCGGAGCCAAAGCAGAGGAGCTTGGGCTGCCGGGAATTACGAACGCAGTAGAAGACGTTATCGTTGCCAGAGATATTCTGATGGCAAAAGAGACAGGCTGCCGGTTACATTTGTGTCATTGTTCAACAGCGGACAGCGTTTTACTCATTGAAATGGCAAAGCAACAGGGGCTTCCTGTGACCGGAGAGGTTTGCCCGCATCATTTTACGATGTCTGATGATGAGATTACAGAGGATCATGGCCGTTTCAAGATGAATCCGCCACTTCGCAGCAGAGCGGATGTCGAAGCACTCAAAAAGGGACTTGCCGGAGGGATCATGGATGTGATATCTACGGATCATGCACCACATGGTAAAGAAGAAAAAGATCAGTCTATGCGTAAAGCACCGTTTGGTATTGTCGGGTTAGAGACTTCCTTTGCATTAGGCTACACAGAACTTGTCAAACGTGGTATATTAAGTTTATCAGAGTTAGTTGCTAAGATGAGCACAAATCCGGCAAAGGTACTGGGCATTGCCAAGGGAACGCTGAAACCGGGAACGGCAGCAGATGTAGTGGTTGCAGATATTGATACGGAATATGCGATTGACAGCAGCAAGTTTTTATCAAAGGGTACGAACACACCGTTTGATGGAAAGTTAGTATACGGCAAAGTCTTAAATACCTTCGTGGATGGAAAATTGGTTTATAGTGAAGAAAGGAATGGATAAGTAGTATGATTAATACATTGATTGAGCAGATTACCAAAAAGGATGCACCGATCGTTGTCGGATTGGATCCAATGTTAAGTTACGTGCCGGAACATATTTGCAAGGCAGCTTTTGAGCAGTACGGAGAGACGTTAGAGGGTGCTGCAGAGGCAATTTGGCAGTTTAACAAGGGAATCGTAGATGCAACACATGATCTGATCCCTGCAGTAAAGCCACAGATCGCTATGTACGAGCAGTTTGGTATTCCAGGTCTGACAGCATTCAAGAAAACAGTTGACTATTGTAAGGAGAAAGGTCTTGTTGTTATTGGTGATATTAAGCGCGGAGATATCGGGTCTACATCTGCTGCATATGCGGTAGGACATATTGGTAAAGTGCAAGTAGGGTCTAAGTCCTATGCAGCCTTTGATGAGGATTTTGTTACGGTTAATCCGTATTTGGGAAGCGATGGTGTTAATCCATTTCTCGATGTCTGCAAAGAGGAAAATAAAGGAATCTTTGTATTGGTAAAGACGTCCAACCCTTCCAGTGGTGAATTTCAGGATCAGCTCATCGATGGCAAGCCGTTGTATGAACTGGTAGCTAAGAAAGTGGTAGAATGGGGTGAGCAGTGCATGGGAGATACCTATAGCAATGTTGGCTGCGTGGTTGGTGCTACGTATCCGGAAATGGGTAAGGTACTTCGTAAACTGATGCCAAAGACATATATTCTGGTACCGGGTTATGGTGCGCAGGGCGGTACCGCTGAGGGATTGAAACCATACTTTAACAGCGATGGCTTAGGTGCGATCGTCAACTCTTCGCGTGGTATCATTGCCGCATACAAGCAGGACAAATATAGTAAGTTTGGCGCTGACAATTATGCAGATGCCTCCAGACAGGCAGTAATTGACATGATCGCAGATATTAACGGAGCGATCAAGTAGAACGTTTAGAGAAAGAGGATAGCAATGGCAGAGAAAAAGAAATGTCTGGCAACCGTGAAGAGCCAGTCAGAGTTGGCACCGGGAATATACAGTTTGTGGCTTGCTTTTCCCGAAGAATACAATGTTGCAGCAATGGCAAAACCGGGACAGTTTTTGTCGCTGTATAGCGATGATGGCAGCAGACTGCTCCCAAGACCGATCAGTATATGCGAGATTGACGCGGCTAAGCGCATGATCCGCTTGGTATACCGAGTGGCAGGAGCCGGCACGTTAGAATTTTCCGGTAAGCAGGAAGGTGATACGATCGCAGTTGTAGGGCCACTTGGCAACGGATTTACACCTCGTTCCGGTAAAAGTATTTTGATTGGCGGAGGAATTGGTATCCCGCCAATGTTAGCATTAGCGAAGAGCCTGTCCGGTGAAGTGCAGGTCGTATTAGGATACCGCGATGCAGTGCAATTTTTGAAAGAAGACTTTACCCCATATGCATCTGTATATGTTTCGACCGAGGATGGCAGCGTGGGAACCAAGGGCAATGTCATAGATGCGATCCGTGCCGAGGGTATTACAGCAGATGTGATCTATGCGTGTGGGCCTATGCCGATGCTGCGTGGTGTAAAAGCATTTGCGGCAGAGCAGGGGATCGAAGCTCAGATTTCTTTGGAAGAGCATATGGCGTGTGGTATCGGTGCTTGCTTAGGCTGTGTATGCACAACCAAAGAAAAAGATGCACACAGTCACGTCAATAATACAAGAATTTGCAAGGACGGTCCGGTATTTGATGCGCAGACCGTAGAGATATAGGAGGAAAAGGATGAATCTGGCAGTAAATTTTGCGGGAGTATCAATGAAAAATCCCGTTACGACGGCATCCGGTACCTTTGGTTCTGGTGCAGAGTACGGAGAATATGTGGATCTGAACCGTTTGGGAGCTGTGACAACGAAAGGTGTGGCAAATGTACCTTGGCCCGGCAATCCAACACCGAGAGTGTGCGAGACTTATGGTGGTATGTTGAATGCGATCGGTTTGCAAAATCCGGGGATAGACGTATTTATTGAGCGTGATATTCCGTATTTGAAGCAGTATGATACCAATATCATTGTCAATGTGTGTGGTAAGACACCAGACGAATATATTGATGTTGTCAGACGTTTGGCAGAGGAAGATGTTGCACTGTTAGAAATTAACATTTCCTGCCCGAATGTTAAAGCGGGAGGCATTGCATTTGGTCAGGATCCGAAGCAGGTTGAGAAGATCACTGCACAGATTAAGGCAGTGGCAAAACAGCCTGTGATCATGAAATTAAGTCCAAACGTAACAGACATTACAGAGATGGCAAAGGCAGCGGAAGCAGGCGGAGCAGATGCAATCTCTTTGATCAATACGTTGACCGGGATGAAGATTGATATTAATCGTCGAACCTTTGCACTTGCCAATAAGACAGGAGGAATGTCCGGTCCGGCAGTGAAGCCGGTTGCGGTTCGCATGGTCTATCAGGCAGCACATGCTGTGAATATTCCGGTACTTGGAATGGGAGGGATCCGAACAGCAGAAGATGCGTTAGAGTTTATTATGGCGGGAGCTACAATGGTGGCAGTCGGTACCGCCAATTTCAATGAACCGGCGACAACTGTGCAGGTGATAGAGGGAATAGAACAGTTTATGCAGCAAAACGGCGTGAAAGACATTAATGAGCTGATAGGATGCGTAAAGTAGTATAAAGAAGCTGATTTTGGTGTTCAAATGGTGTAGAAACTAAAAACAGTTATACAGCAATATGGCGAACGCCTATGAAAAGGAGGATTATCGTTAAGATGGAAGCATACAAAAAAGAATTTATTGAGTTTATGGTTGCAAGCGATGTATTGAAATTTGGGGAATTTACATTAAAAAGTGGTCGTAAATCTCCGTTTTTTATGAATGCGGGAGCTTATGTAACCGGTGCGCAGCTTAAAAAGCTGGGAGAGTATTATGCGAAGGCAATTCATGAGCATTACGGGGATGACTTCGATGTGTTGTTTGGACCGGCCTATAAGGGAATTCCCCTTAGTGTGGCAACAACTATAGCATTCAGCGAGTTATATGGCAAAGAAATCCGTTACTGCTCAAACCGCAAAGAGGTGAAGGACCACGGTGATACCGGTATTTTATTGGGAAGCAAGATCAAAGATGGTGATAAAGTGGTTATTATTGAAGATGTGACCACTTCCGGTAAATCCATTGAGGAAACATTCCCGATCATTAAAGCACAGGGCGATGTTGAGATCATTGGTCTGATGGTATCGTTAAACCGAATGGAGCGCGGACTCACTTCGAATGCCAGCGCACTGGATGAGATTCAGCAGAAATATGGCTTTGGTGCAAATGCGATCGTTACAATGGAGGACGTTGTGGAATGTCTTTACAACAAGGAGTGCCAGGGCAGAGTATTGATCGATGATAACTTGAAGGCTGCTATTGACGCATACTATGCGGAGTACGGTGTACACTAATTGAGTGATTATTGTAAACATGGAGGTCATGTATGGTCGAAAAAGTATATAAAACAATGAAATCTGTTGGGGCTAGTAATATTGTATTAGGCATTTTGTTGATCGTTGGTGCGATTGCCGCCGGTGTCGTACTGATCGCCAAAGGTGCTAAGCTGTTGCATGATAAGTCAGAGTTGACATTCTAATGGATGGCGTAGTACTTAAGTATTATCGGGAATTTTCCTGCTTAGCAGATCGTTGTGAGGCAACTTGCTGCGCCGGCTGGAAAATTGTCGTGGATCCGGAGGCGTATGAGCGGTTTCAGAAGATAGAGCCGGAATGGCTCCGAGAGGACATACTCTCACATATCCATAAAAAAGAGGGCGTTTATTGCTTTGAAAATCTTGCAGGAGGTCGCTGCGCGATGCTAGACGAGGATGGATTGTGCAGGATACAACGGAATACCTCTGAGGAGATGTTATGCAATACCTGTCGTAAATTTCCACGTTTAACAGCAGTAATTAATGGCGATGTGTGGATCTCGCTTGCTGCTTCCTGCCCTGCAGTAAGCAGATATCTGCTACATGATCCGGTAGAGTGGAACACTCTGCAGGGAGAGAGGATCTGTTTAGATGATCTTTCTGTATGGAAAGAGGGAAAAAGTGCCCTGCAATTGTTAAGTGCGGCATATCCACACGAGGATCCGGATTTTGATTCGTTTGTAAATGTGTCTATGGAATGTTTGGACATTATACTGGCGTTTCCGGAATGCCGATATTTAGAGGATAGTTTTGATTTTTATGAGCGGGAAAATGACGAAGCAGCTTGTGATTTGATACGTCGATTTGTGGCAAATACGGGGCAATGGTGGAAGCAGTATTATGACAATTATATGCGCTATCGGATTTTATCCCGGTATTTGGAGTATCCACAAGAGATGAACACAGAACGTATTCATCAGGTGCTGGGTGAACTGTTGCTGCTGCGTGTCATATGCTGCAGCCGGTTTGCCTGTCGAGGATCTCTTGTGGAACAGGACATCCTAGATGCGATCCATTGGGTTTATCGCTTTTCGGCACACGGCAAACAAATGGGGCAGCGTGTTCATCAAATGTATGTTGGATGGTCGGATCACACCATTGCACAAGCTCTGCCAAATGGTGATACAGAATGAAAGTGGCATATTGACAAAAACACCCGAAAGAACCGGGTGTTTTTTGAATTTATTAACAAATTTTTGTTTTTATTTTGTGCAATGTATGGAAAGTGAAAAAAACAGAAAAAAAGTCTTTACGTTTTCGGGTAAAACAGATATAGTAACCTTACTCCCAAGTTGAACGACAAAGAATTAGTATTTTGACCAGCCCGGAAGCAACTTACGTTGTCTGGCAGGTCGCTCATAATAGGGAAGGAGGTTTGGAGTTCAATTGAAGATTGCATTTTGGAGCCATACGAGAGAGGGGGCGTGTGTCACGACGAATCTTGCGTGTATGGCAGCTATGACAGCAGTTCATAGTGAAAAGAAATGCATGCTCCTAGAGAATCATTACAGTCTTAGAAATATCGGTGACCTGATGCTCCCGTCAGAGAGGATCGAATGTTTGCGTGAGCAGGGTCAATATTATAACAAATACGGGTTGGAACATCTTTTGAAAGAACTGTATTCCGGAAAGAATGATGCGAATATGATACAGCACACAGCGATTCCTTTATTGTTTCAAAATTTATTCTATTTGCCACAGAGTTTCATTGTAAATCGAGATGTATTCAATTATGAATTTGAATTAGTCAGAGAGACTTTGTTTCAATGTCTGGAAGAGGCAGCAGATCTATTATTTGTGGATACTGAATCCAACAGAAATCTTAGTACAACCAGTATACTTTCCGATGCAGACTTAATAGTAGTCAATCTACGACAGGATACAAAGATGTTGACGGAATTTTTTGAAAATCATCCAATAATACGCAATAAAGCGTTCTTTTTGATTGGTAAATATCAGCCTAATCATACTTGGAATTTGCGTAGAATATGTTATCGTTTTCATATCCCAAGACAAAATATTGGCGTGATCCCTTATAATTTAGAGTTAGAAGAGGCGGTTACGTATGGTAGAGTACTGCAATTTTTGAATCGTAATATTGATGAAAAACAGAATAAGGAGAATGCTTTTTTTATGAGACAAGTTGATCGGGCTGTAGAATTGCTTCATCAGCGAATAGAAAGTTGTCAGGACTCTCGCGATGATAAATGATACAGAATTGATGACTTTTTTGTCGCAGCACATGGGCAAATGACGGATTTTGTTCGATAAATAATATAGAACTAATGCGATTTCGGGGAGGAGGAAACCATGAAAAGGGAAGAAAATAAAGGATCATTGGTGTCACACCCGATGCGGGAACGAAGTGCTGCATATCGATACCGGTATTGTTTTGGGCTAGGTGTGCTGGCGATGGGCAATATGCGTGCGATTATGGAGTTACAGCCATATTATGAACGGTTGCTGCGGCAATTACTGCCGGATCAGGATCAATACGCACAGATCATTACGGATATTAATAATGATCTGGAACGACATTTGGAGCTGGTGCGTCAAACGGTATGTGACCGTGTAGACCAGTGTTGCTTCTTGTTGGATATATACAAGATGTGTCTTATGGCGGTTTGGTCTGTGGATTACTGTCAGGCAATTTTTGATCAGTACGCTATTATGTTTCAGATCAGCAAGAGAGAACGTGAATTTATATGTGCTTTTGGGGAGGCTGCGGCGAAACAGGATCAAACCTTAGCAGCCGAGCAGTACGAACGATATGAACAGCTTGGAGGCTGTATGCCTTTTGCAGTATTGCGTTATATCTATCCGGATTTTTTGTGGAAACAGACACGGAAGGGGTTTACGGTACATACAGGAGAGACGATTTATCTTCATGGAAAGCAGATCATAGATGGGGATATTTTGGTGGAAACCGGTGCAACGCTTTGGTGTGAAGAAGCAGAGATTACTATGGATGGAGCAATACGTGTTCAAGGTGGAAGAGTACATTTTCAAAATTGTGAGATATGTGTTGAGAACTGTTCACAGAAATATTTCATAACAATGACTGCCGGATCTTCGATCATGTTGACAGCGACAGTATTAGACTGTCAGTCGCTGTGTGGTGCTATCTATCAGCAAAAGGGGAGTTTGCTCGTTAAAGACAGCAGGCTATGCCGAAGTGCTCGGGTGCCACTGGTGCATTTTGCCGGAGAGTATGCAGAGTTTCAGAATACCGGACTGCAGAATGGCTTAGAAGGACTGTTGGTATTCGAAGATCCGGCGAAAGTGTATATACACAATTGTCGATTCGTCAACGGTACGAGAGACTATGGAGGGGCAATTTACTCAGAAACCTTCGGTAGTGTACGAATCCGACAGTGCCAGTTTGTGGAATGCCATGCAAAATATCTGGGTGCAGCAGTATATTTTCAAAATTACAGATGTGAACAGACTATATCGGGATGCGAAGTAATTTCCGATCAAAATGTGCAGGAAGCATTTTTTCAGAATTATAAGGAGGGGCGTCAATGATTCAAGATGTATTAACCCGTTTTGAGCAATATAATAAAGAGATGAGTCCTCTGGGAGATGCGATGGATGGTACAAAGCTGCAGGCGCAGCTGCAACAGTACAAACGGATTCGGATCACAGGAAATTACATTCTTCCGACGGATATTGTTTTGTATGAAGGAATGACGTTGCTGATCGATCAGGCCGTTGTATCCATGGCTGGCAATATAGCACTGCGAGGTGGAGAATTGCATATCAGTAATAGCCGGCTTGTACGTACTAGTAATTCTCATCGTGCCGGAATTAATGTGCATCAGTGCGGAAGTCGTGTTTTGATTGAGAACAGTGTGATTGATTGTGCCTATTATGGAATGTTTCTTAGAGCGGAAGATGGAGTGGTATCGGTGGCAGACAGCACGATCGTGCGTACAACCAAAGGAGCTGCAATTCGTTTTTGGGGAGAGCGCATCCATGTGATCCGCTGTCATTTTCGCGACTGTTATTCTGCAGAATCCGGTGGAGCATTAATGCTTCGAGGAGGACAGGGCGTGGTCTGTGATAATGTATTTGAACAGTGTGAAGCAGAGCGTGGTGCAGCGATTTACTTGTCCTGTGATATCGATGTAACACATTGTACTTATCATGAGTGTGTGCCGAAAGATATGCCATTTGTAAGACATTGGCGGGTAGGCGGATGCATTGATAAAAAAGGAATTCGAGTACAGAAGGAACGTAAAATTTCACAATGTACAGCGATACTTGATTGTTCATTAGAGGTGGCAGCGGGAGCAAAACTTACGATAAGCGATAGCGTTATATATATGAATCAGCCAATAGTCTGCCATGGAAGTCTTGAGATGCATAATGTGAAAATGATCTGTGGACAATGTGAACAAGGTGATCTGATCCGTTTGGATCATGCTGCTTCTGCGGTATTGCAGCATTGTTTGTTTGATGGACGTAACCGGGTGGGAATACTCCGGGCGACAGGAACAAGAGTAAAGATCGCACAGTGCTTTTTTGCCAATACGAAGGGCGGGAGAGCGGTTTATAACGCATATGCCTCCGAGATCCTTGACAGCACGTTTAGTTACTGTCAAGGTGGAGCATTATATATGCAGGGTGGTAAAGTGATACGCTGTAAGTTTGTCGGGTGTCGTGACACTCGCGGTGCAGCAGTCTGGATGTATGGCGCAACGGCGGGATTGATTCAAGACTGCCAATTTGAGCGGTGTGTGTCTGATCCTCGCAGTGACGTGATCGAAAAGGGGCTTGCGCACCGAGTGATGTAGGTGCGTTAGACCCCTTCTTCCTCATCCAAATCTGCTGTCGTATCTTTCTGAGGAAGTAGATGAACTTTTACTTTATCAATACGATTGTTGGTTGCCTCGAGTACCCGGTATTCAGCGTATTCATCCTGTACAGTTTCCCCGGCTTTCGGGAAATGATCCAACAGATTAATGATATGTCCGGCAATCGAGTCATAATCCTCTGATTCCAGATCAATGCCAAGCTCATCATTAATATCATCTAATTTTGCGATACCAAGTAAGATGAAATTTTCGTCATCAATCTTGGTGATCTCATCCTCTTCGTTTGTGTCATATTCATCACGGATCTCACCTACAATTTCTTCTATGAGATCTTCCAGTGTTAAAATGCCGGCAGTTGCGCCGTATTCATCTAACACAACAGCCAATGGAATAGACTCCTTCTTCATCTCAAAAAAGAGTTCGGAAATTTTCTTATATTCGTAGGTGAAGTAAGGTTCACGCATAATAGTTGTAACATCAAATTTATCGCGGGCATCTTCATAGAAGAACAGGTCTTTAACATTAATGATACCGATCACATTATCACGGCTTTCACTATATACAGGCATTCTTGTATGGCGAAGTTCCTTATATACCTCGAACAATTCCTGATAAGAAATATCCGCACTGACGAATCCAACATCCATTTTAGGAACCATGACGTCCTTAGCCATCGAATCACCGAAATCAACCACGTTTGTGATCATCTGACGCTCTTCGCTTTCAATAACACCCTCCTCGTGGCTGACATCCAAGATCGTACGAAGCTCGCCCTCTGTAATCGCAGGAGAGTGATTCGACTTTACATGGAGCAGATGCATTAGTCCGTTGCTCAATTGATTCATTAAAAAAGAAATCGGCCGAAGTATGTTCGTTAGTCCATAAATCGGTTTGGCATAGATCAGAGATAAACGTTCCGCATTCATTGTTGCGAGGGACTTTGGAATGATTTCTCCAAATATTAAGACCAAAATAGTAATAATTCCTGTTGCAATACCGGTGATCGCGCTTACACTGTCACTCATACCTGAACTTTTTGCAAGTTTCATTGCGAAGGTTGTTGTCAGAGAAGAAGCAGATAAGTTCACAACGTTATTACCTATTAATATGGCACTAAGCATTTGCGTCTTTTCTTCGATCAGTTTGAGTACCAGAGAGGCATTCTTGTTTTTATCGTCTGCCAATGATTTGATACGCATTTTGTTTACTGTTGTTAAGCAAGTCTCTGCAGATGAAAAGAAAGCAGAGAGTGCGAGCAGAATAAGTAAAATAACTATCTGCCGGGCGTCGCTTGAATCCAAAAAAAATCAACTCCAATCCTAATTAATGGGGCTGCAAAGTAACCATGCAGCTTAATGATAAAATGTATCCTTAAGGGCTTTGACAAAATCGCTAAGGATCATTATAGTATAACAAGCAATATTCTACCGAGGAATGTAGGAAATGTCAAGATATCTTGCGTTGCGAATTTGTGATATAATGAGCCTCAGAGAAAAACAAGCGGCTGCGAAGCAGACATTTGTTTTTCTGGGCTCATTAACGAGCAAATAAGCTTGTGTAACAAGCGAATAAGCTCTGAAGGAGCGGATTTGCGAGTTTAATAAAAAGGCTAATTGATGTATGATATAATAACCTTTAATGATATTGCGACTTAGATTAGAAAAGAGGTAAACTATGGGGCAAAAAAAAGAAGATTGCTTGGTTTCCTGTGTAGATGCAGGACTTGGTTATGAGAATCGAGCAATTATAGAACATTTGGACTTCAGCGTACATCGTGGAGAATATATATGCGTTGTTGGTGAGAACGGATCCGGTAAAAGCACATTGATCCGAACTTTACTTGGTTTGTTGAAGCCGGTCAGTGGCAAAGTGGAGTTGGCACCTTCTCTTCACGGCGGAGCAATCGGTTATCTGCCACAGCAGACACAGGCACAGAAGCACTTTCCGGCCAGCGTGATGGAAGTTGTGCTGTCCGGTTTCCAAAATCAGATGCATGGCAAGCCTTGGTATCGGCGCACACAAAAGAAAGAAGCACTTCGTAACCTGGAACGTTTGGAAATTACCGATCTAAAGGGAAAATGTTATGGGGAACTTTCCGGTGGACAGCAGCAGAGAGTACTGTTAGCCCGTGCGCTGTGCGCAACGGAGAGACTGTTAGTATTAGACGAGCCGGTTACCGGTCTTGATATGGCTGCGGCAGCGTCATTGTATGCAAATCTTGACAAACTTCACCAAGAAGGCGTTGCCATCATTATGGTGACACACGATGTACACAAGGCGGTCGAGTGTGCAGATTATATTTTGCATATTCGTGAAGGAGACTATTTTTATGGCAACGTTGCGAAGTATTTAGAGACAGAGTATGCCGGGGTATGGCATACAATGCGGTAAATATAGGAGGAATCATACATGGAAATGTTAATGCAGATGTTTTCCTATCCATTTATAGTGAGAGCATTTATTGTCGGAATATTGGTATCGCTATGTGCCGCCCTGTTAGGGGTAAGCTTAGTATTAAAACAATATTCCATGATCGGGGATGGATTATCCCATGTGTCTTACGGGGCATTGTCAATTGCGATCGCATGTGGCATCGCACCGCTTGCACTTTCAATACCGGTAGTGATCGTAGCGGCCTTTTTCCTGTTGCGTATGACAGAGAATGGACTAATGAAGTCGGATGCAGCCATCGCTGCCATGTCAGCTTCGGCGTTAGCAATCGGTGTATCGGTAACAAGCCTTACGACAGGAATGACTACGGATGTGTGCAGTTACATGTTTGGCAGCATTTTGGCGATGACATCCGCAGACGTATATTTAAGCGTTGGTTTGTCTGTGATCGTATTGTTGTTATTTATCTTTTGTTATCACAGTATCTTTACGGTCACTTTCGACGAAAGCTTTGCCAGAGCAACGGGGGTAAAGGTATCATTTTACAATACAATGATCGCAATTTTGACGGCAGTGACGATCGTTCTTGGAATGCAGATGATGGGAGCCATGCTGATATCGAGTTTGGTTATTTTTCCGGCACTCACATCTATGCGTATATGGAAAAGTTTTAAGAGTGTGGTGATCTCTTCCGGTATTTTGGCCGTAATCTGTTTTTGCATCGGAATGATCGTATCCTATCAATTTTCAACGCCGGCAGGAGCAAGCGTTGTATTAGTTAATTTATGTGCGTTTGCGATCTTTTTTGTCATTCAGAAAATCAGAGAACACATATAACATAGCGCATATGGAGGAAAATAATGCTTTACCAGGGAAATATTCGAGACTATCTTAGTAAGCAGCCATTGCTGTTTGACGGTGCAATGGGAACTTACCTTGCAGACAAATATATACGATTTGGTGGAGAATCCTGCGAAAAATGGAATCTTCGCTATCCGGAGCGTATTAAACAGATACACAAAGAGTATATTGATGCCGGAGCAGTGGCGATCAAAACAAACACATTTGCGGCCAATGCAGGAGATCATTTTACGGCAGAAGAGGTTGGAAAGGTTATAGCAGCCGGCACACAGATTGCACGGGAGGCAATCGAGGAATCTGCAGGAGAGCAGATATTATTTGGTGATATTGGTCCTGTTTTGATCGGCGATGAGAATGATGCGGCAGAACGTTATCGCCTTCCGGTGGACTGCTTTTTGGAGCAGGGTGTGCGTCATTTTTTGTTTGAGACATTAGACAACATAGAAGGATTGGACGAAATTACCGAGTATATTAAGCAAAAGCAGCCGGAAGCATTTATTATTGTCTCATTTGCAGTATCACCGGAGGGCTTAACCCGAAGTGGATGTTATGGGCGTAGTTTATATCAAAAGATGATGAATGTATCGTCGATCGATGCACTTGGCTTTAATTGCATTTCCGGTCCTAAGCATTTGCTGGATCTCATGTATAAATTGTCAAGAGAACAGAATACAAAATATATCTCGATCATGCCAAATGCCGGTTATCCTGCCGTACTGGATAATAGAACGTATTACGAGGCACATCATTATTATTATGCAAAAGAGATGTACCAGATCGCAAAGCAGGGGGCGTCTATCATAGGAGGCTGTTGCGGTACCGATCCAAGCTTTATCTCGGAAATAGCTAAGACGTTGCAGCAGTCGCCGCTCCCCGGAAGAAAAACATATAGTGCGGATGGTTCGGGACGGTCCGTCAACTCTGTTGTGGAGAACCGGCAAACGGAACAATCAATCCCTGTCGCAAATGATGGACAGGAAGTGAAAAACTATGCCGGAAAGGACAATCTGCGCAATACCTTTGCAGCAAAATTGGCATGTGGCGAGAAGGTTTTGGTCGTAGAACTGGATCCTCCTGTAACGCCGGAGATCGATTTCTTCATGGAAGGAGCAGCCAAGTACCAGCAGGCAGGCGTTGACGCCATTGATATTGCCGACTGCCCGGTGGCAAAGGCACGCATTGACAGTAGTATATTGGCATGCAAAGTTATGCGCGAACTTGGTCTGACAGCAATTCCGCATATGACCTGTCGTGACCGTAATATTAATGCAACGAAGGCATTGTTGCTGGGATTAAATGTGGAGGGTGTTAACAACGTACTTACCGTGACCGGAGATCCGGTGCCGGCAGCAGAGCGAGGCTTGGTAAAAACAATGTTTAGCTATAATTCAGCGGTGCTTGCAAACCATATTCGTACCCTGAATGAGCAGATTTTTCAGAACAATCCGTTTATGATCAGTGGAGCATTAAATGTAAATGCCGTTAATTTTGACAGTCAGATCATCCATGCTAAGCGTAAGATCAGCCAAGGAATCGATGTATTATTTACGCAGCCGATACTTACGGAAAGAGCATTAAATAACCTCAAGCGTGCCAGAGAGGAATTAGATGTTAAGATCTTAGGCGGAATTATGCCGGTAGTCAGCTATCGGAATGCCTGCTTTATGAATAGTGAAATGGCAGGAATTGATGTCGATCCGCGTATTATAGAAATGTATCAGGACAAAGACCGGGCACAGGGAGAGGAACTGGCAGAGCAGATATCTGCTCAGGTTGCACAGGAAATTGCCCCATATGTGGATGGTTTTTATCTGATCACGCCATTTAAGAGAGTCGAGCTTATATTGCGGATCATTAAACAGATCCGAGGGCTGTTGGATCGCTAAGGATCGGTACAAATGGCTGAAAAAGGCTTAAATTCCCGAAAAAGGCTTGCAAATTTATATAGTTCCTGTAAAATAGTAAGCGTTGCATATTAAGAGTATGTGAACTGAGAAAGGAAAGAGATAATTATGATACAGGCAAGTAACGTGACATTGCGCTTGGGCAAGAAAGCCCTGTTTGAGGATGTAAATATTAAATTTACAGAAGGAAATTGTTATGGATTGATCGGTGCAAATGGTGCCGGCAAATCTACATTTTTAAAAATACTTACCGGAGAGATCGAACCAAGTAAAGGAGACATCATTATTACTCCTGGTCAGCGACTTTCTTTCTTGAAGCAGGATCATTTCCAGTATGATGAGTTTGTTGCACTTGATACTGTTATAATGGGTAACGAACGCTTATACGACATCATGAAAGAAAAAGATGCGATTTATGCAAAAGAAGATTTCACAGAAGAAGATGGTATCCGTGCCAGTGAATTAGAAGCAGAATTTGCGGAAATGGATGGATGGGAAGCAGAATCAGATGCTGCGACTTTGCTAAATGGTCTTGGAATCGCACCGGAACTTCATTATAAAAAGATGAGTGAGATCGCAGCCAGCGACAAGGTAAAGATCCTGCTTGCGCAGGCGTTATTTGGTAACCCGGATATCTTATTGCTGGATGAGCCGACCAACCACTTGGACTTAGATGCGATCCGTTGGCTGGAAGACTTCCTGATCGATTTTGACAATACGGTTATCGTGGTATCCCATGACCGATATTTCTTAAATAAAGTCTGCACACATATTGCGGACATTGATTATGCGAAAATACAGCTATATGCCGGTAACTATGACTTTTGGTATGAGTCAAGTCAGTTGATGATCAAGCAGATGAAAGAAGCCAACAAAAAGAAAGAAGAGAAGATCAAAGAGCTGCAGGAATTTATTCAGCGATTCAGTGCGAACGCTTCCAAATCCAAGCAGGCAACTTCTCGTAAAAAGGCATTGGAAAAGATCGAGCTTGATGACATGAAGCCATCCAGCAGAAAATATCCATATATTGATTTCCGTCCGGAACGAGAGATTGGTAATGAAGTACTTACCGTAGAACATTTGTCTAAGACTATTGATGGTGTTAAAGTTTTAGATGACATTTCTTTCATCATCAACCGCGAAGATAAGGTTGCTTTTGTAGGAAGCAACACGATCGCCACAACTACGTTGTTCCAGATCTTAGCAGGAGAGTTGGAACCGGACGAGGGAAGTTATAAGTGGGGTGTTACGACAAGCCAGTCTTATTTCCCAAAAGACAATACAGAGTTGTTCTCCGGGGACGAGACGATCGTTGACTGGTTAATGCCATTTTCACCGGAAAAGGATCCAACCTATGTACGTGGTTTCCTCGGACGTATGTTATTCCCGGGCGAAGATGGTGTCAAAAAGGTTAACGTATTATCCGGTGGAGAGCGTGTTCGCGTTATGCTGTCCAAAATGATGATCTTGGCATCCAATGTTTTGATCATTGATGAGCCGACAGCGCATTTGGATATGGAATCGATCACCGCATTGAATAATGGATTGATCAAATTCCCGGGAGTAATTCTCTTTACATCTCAGGATCATCAGTTTATTCAGACAATTGCAAATCGTATTATGGAAATCACACCGGGTGGATTGATCGACAAGATTTCAACATACGATGAATATCTGGAAAATGATGAGATGGCAAGAAAACGTCAGATCTTGTCTGTACAGGCAGAAGAAGAGGATTAATATACAGCAGAAGCTATAAACCAGATTGTATAAATATAAGAAATTAGTGTGCCCCATGGAGTTCCACGCTTATGTAGGATCCCATGGGGCGTTTTGTTTGAATAAATACTGCTTTGGTTATGGAATAGATGGTTAATAGTTTATTCCTGCAAAAAAATAAACCTTAGAAATACATCTCTAAGGTTTAAAAAAGAAAAACTGGGCTACAAGGATTCGAACCTTGAAATGCTGGAGTCAGAGTCCAGTGCCTTACCATTTGGCGATAGCCCATCATATGTCTTGAAGTATACAACTTACAATGTTTTGTGTAAGCCTTTTGCTCAAGCACTTGTTTATTATATAACACTGGAAACGAAAAAGCAAGTCTTTTTTTTAGAATATTCAACACCTTCTTAATCACAAGCTACACAGATTTTGAATATATAACTCTTTAGAAGTGGCTTTTTTAAAAAAATGCCATATTTATTGTGACAAATGACATAAAATATTGAAATATCTAAGAAAATGTATTATAGTAAAATTCAGATAAGCAACATTTGATGATACAGAAGGATAGGGGGGATATTATTAAAGATACAATCGTTAAAGAATACATAGGAAACCCAGAAATTTTTGCGGATGTCTTTAATTTTTTTCTTTATGATGGAGAACAAAAAATAAATCCGGAGAATCTTACAGAGAAGGATGTTACGGAATTGGTTACATTGCCGGCGGCAATAAAAGGACAGGAATTGTCAAGAGAAGTGGACGTTAGCATAAAAAGATCTCAAATGCATAAACGTTCCAAGCGTAAAACGGATGGCAGTAATTCAGCGCAGAAACACCGCGATTTGTTGAAATTTGCAGCAATGATGCAGGACTCTTATGCAAACTATGTGATATTAGGGGTTGAGAATCAGATGGAGGTGCATTATGCAATGCCGGTGCGTAACATGGTATATGATGCACTGCAGTATGATAAACAAGTTGCAATGATTGCAGCAGCTAATGTGATTAATACAGTTGCAGGGATAGGATTGGAAATTAGGCAAGACAGGGGGAAAGTGGATATGTGCAAAGCAATTGAGGATATGAAGGCAGAGAGCCGAGAGGAAGGTCGCACAAAAGGTCGTGCAGAAACTATAGGACAGACAGTAACCATGTTGAGAAATATGAAGATACCGAAAGAAACGATATTATCAGAATTGCAGAAGACATTTTCAATCAGTGAAGAGGAAGCTAACAGAATATATAGTACAAAATGAACGAATGCATCTTTTTATTGTTATGATTGTCTATGTAAGACAGAGTCACAAAAATTATATATAAAAAGCAAACAAAAAAATAAAACCCTAGATAACTATCTAAGGTTTAAAAATAAAAAACTGGGCTACAAGGATTCGAACCTTGAAATGCTGGAGTCAGAGTCCAGTGCCTTACCATTTGGCGATAGCCCATCATATGTCTCAAAGCATGCCATTTACAATGTTTCATGCAAATATTTCGCTCAAGCACTCAGCTATTATATAATAATATTTTCAAAAAAGCAAGCCCTTTTTTATAAAAAATTTTATGGCATTCTTGCAAATAGTTGAATTAGATCGATGAAGTACACATCTTGCATATTACCTTTACACCAATGTTAAAAATGTAGTAAAATAGAAATAGTGACTAGACCATAGGGTCAAAAATGATTGGAGTAACAGTATGACAAAAAATCAATTTACAATACAGCCGGGCAATGCACTGCCGCTTGGCGTGACAAAGGTGGCAGATGGTGTGCAATTCGCCATATATTTGCCTGACAAGAGAGAATGTTACCTAAAGCTATTTCGTAAAGGACATCAGACAGAGCAGTATCGGATACCGCTTACGGATGAATATCGCATGGGAAGCGTATATTTCGTACACCTGCGTTCCAAAAATACGACAAGTGCCTTTGATATAGCCGAAGAATTATCCGATAAGTACGAATACGTATACGAAGCAGACGGGGAAGATATTGTGGATCCCTATGCGGCAGGAATATCCGGTCGAGACCGTTGGAATCGTACAGATAAAATGCCCGTCAGAGGTCGTATCTGTTTGAAAGAATTTGACTGGGAAGGAGATTACATTCTGCGCAAGCCTTTTCATGAGCTGGTTTTATATCAATTACATGTAAGAGGATTCACAAAACATGCCTCCTCCGGCGTGAGCAAGCCGGGTACTTTCGCAGGTCTGCAGGACAAGATACCATATATGAAAGATCTTGGGATCAATGGCGTACTCTTGCTTCCGGTATATGATTTTGAAGAAAAGCAGGGTGATAAAGTAAATTATTGGGGATACGGTGTAAGTGATACGTATTATTTTGCACCAAAAGCAGCCTATAGCAGCGGAGAAAATGCAGATGAAGAATTCAAAGAAACGATCAAAAAGCTTCATCGCAACGGGATGGAAGTTATTTTGGACTTCTATTTTGCACCCGGCACCAATCTCAACTTAATGACAGATTGTTTGCGGCATTGGGTATTAAACTACCATGTGGATGGTTTTCGGGTCAACACAGAAGTCATGCCATCGCTTACATTAGCATCAGATCCTATTTTATCCGGTGTCAAGCTGTTTTCTTCTTATTGGGATGAAGAAATGCTATCCGGCGCCGGTATTCATCAGGCGGATAACTGTCTGGCAGAATATAACGAAGGCTTTATGAACGATGCCCGCCGTTTCTTAAAAAGTGATGAGGGACAGGCAGAAGCGTTTTATAAAAGATTTTACCGCCATCCGGATAAAGTGGGCGTTATCAACTTTATGACCCATGTAAACGGATTTACGATGATGGACCTGGTGTCCTACGATATCAAACATAACGAATCAAATGGGGAACGAAATGCCGACGGAACGGAGTACAATTATAGCTGGAACTGTGGCGTGGAAGGAAAAACCCGCAAAAAGGCTGTACTGGAGCAGCGGAAACGTCAGATCCGCAACGCATTTTTGATGCTGTTATTTAGTCAGGGAACGCCGATGATCCTTGCAGGCGATGAATTTGGCAATAGTCAGGAAGGCAATAACAATCCGTATTGCCACGATGATGCGGTAACTTGGCTCAATTGGAAACCAACCAAGACAGGGGAGCAGATCCGCAACTATGTGAAACAGTTGATCGCATTTCGTACAGAGCATTCGGTGCTTCATCAAGCGAAAGCATTATGTATGCAGGATACGTTATCCTGTGGTCTGCCCGGCATATCGGCGCATGGAGTGCAAACGTGGCGTCCGGACTTTTCCAATTACAGCCGCATATTAGGTGTGCTGTTAGCCGGAGATTATGCGCAGAAACCGGATGGAACTTCCGATGATTCTATATACATCATTTTTAATATGTATTGGGAGACAAAGTCCTTTGATCTGCCAACGCTGCCGGCAGGCAAAGAATGGCATGCTGCCATCGAGACATTTGATGAAACATTTCACGTGTTGCCGCAGACGGCCGTTAAGCAGACCAAGAGAAGCAAGAATACAAAACTGGGCAAGCAGCGTGCAACCGTAGTTCCACCGCGTTCTATTGTTGTATTTGTCAGCCGCTAGCAGATATATGCGACCGGTAGCCGTCGCAAGCAAAAAAGCAGACACAGGAGCGAAGAACCGCGCCCCTGCATCCGCATGAGGGAGTGTCTGCAGACGCAGATCAGAAATACAATTAGAAATCGTGATTTTTCATGATTTCTGAGTAAAGATCAAGATCACAGACATTTGGCTCTGTGTAATGGGTGCAGTTAGTGCAAGATACGCTCTCTGCAGTAGAGTTAGAGCATCCGCATTTGCCTGTTTCGCAAGGGCAATACTGCGTACAATGTTCTGCAACTTCTTTCATGGTTTTTGCATCTTTTTTCATGATCGTGCCTCCTTATCTGCGCTGTCTGAAGTAGGCAGCCGATGCTGACAGCGCAAGTGCACACGGCTGTAATCTATAGGAAGACAAACTCTCTGCATCCAAACAGCAGAAAATTTGTCGTGCAATTAGTATGCACAGAAAGCAGGATTTTATGATTTTATTGAAAATTTCTGAAATACAAAAAGCTATGGCGCACTTATTGATCCGTGATGCCTTTGATGAATGTTATTTGGAGCAGGCAGAAGTGCTCACCTTTGCCAAATTGACCATGCAGGGTGGGCGTAATCCGAATTGGTACGATGAAGCGCCTGCAGATGACCGGGTTCGATGGAAAGAGTGCAAACCAACGATATTTACTTATATAAAAGGGGATCGAACGCCAACGATGATGCGCATTTCTTTGAAAGCCAGTGCAGAATTTGCAGAAAAATTGTTGGAAAACAGTGGCGTTTATGACCTGTATTTGCGGGAAAAACCGATGTTGCAACTGCAATTTCGCTATGAAAAGCAGGAATTGGTATTCGTCACCGGTATTACGCATGCAGAATTCACCATGGATAAACGTATTGAGTTCGCATGGGATGCAGCGGTAGAACAGTATGTGAGAAGTTTGGGAGTTGGGGCAGAACGAGGATAAGAAAGGTGTTGGGGAAGCATGAAGAAATTATTATTGCTAGGTGGAAGTCATGCCGAAATTCCGCTGATAAAGGCAGCAAAAGAAATGGGATATTATGTGATAACCAGCGGTAATCAACGTAATGGAATAGGGCATTCTTTTGCAGATGAATATGCACCGTGTGATTTTAGCGATAAGGAGGCGATTACTTCCTTGGCAGAACAATTGCAGGTTGATGCAATTTGTTCTGGCTGCAATGATTTTGCCGCATTATCTGCAGCGTATGCCAGTGAACGCTTGGGACTTGGTGGACACGATGCGTATCAAACGTCATTGAAACTGCATCACAAAGATCAATATCGTCAATTGGCAAAAAAACTGGATATAGTTACACCCAATGCGTATCGTTGCGAATCACAGGAGCAATTGCAGCAGATATCAGAGAAAATGGTGTTTCCGGTTATTGTGAAACCAGTAGATCTTACAGGAGGTAAAGGGATTCGTCGCTGTGACACATTGGAAGAGTTACAGTCAGCATATGACGAAGCGGTAGCGATTACGAGAGAATCTTTTGTGATTGTTGAACAATTTATTATGGGAACCAATCACGGATTTTCTGCTTACCTACAAAATGAACAGGTAGTATTTGCGTTTGCAGATAATGAGCAATATTATCATAATCCTTATCTGGTTTCTGGTGCGAGTACTCCCGGAGACATACCTACAGAAGCAAGACAGCAATTGATAGATGATTGTGAAAAAATAGCACATGATCTACATTTGTGTGATGGAATATTACATATTCAATTGATTTTAACAGAGGAAAACGTCCCGGTAATTATAGAAATATGCAGACGGACACCGGGGGATTTGTATGTGGAGCTTGTACGTAAGGCTACAGGGATGGAATATGCGAAATATATTGTTGGTGCAGAAGCAGGGTTAAAAATGCCTAGACCGGAGTACCATCAGCCATCTAAATATTATGTGCGCCATTGTGTAATGGCAGACCATGATGGTGTTGTTGATGGGATAGATGTAGCAGCAGAGATAAGACCATTTATTGTGGATCAGCTTTCTTTATTTCACAAAGGGGAAACAATTAGTGAATATTTGAAATATAAAGCAGCTATTGTGTTCTTATGCTTTGCAACTAAACAACAATATATGGATTATATTGATAAATTGCCTCAAATGCTTACGATTCGGTATAGACTAGAGTGATACAAGGAGGAGAAGGTATGTATAATATAGCGTTTATCGGAGGTGGAGTGAATTCTGCAATTGGACGCAGTCACTACATTGCCGCACAGATGGATGGAAAATTCAAGCTGGTTGCAGGTGCATTTAGTCGTCATGCCGAGATCAATCAGGAGACAGGAGAAAGTTTTGGCGTATTTTCCGAGCATGTCTACGATGACTACAAAATGATGTTGGAACGGGAAAAAGATGCAGTGGACGTAATCGCAGTTCTGACGCCGACAGATACACATGAGCAGATTGTTTGTGACTGCTTACAGGCAGGATATCCGGTGATCTGCGAGAAATCTCTGAGTACCTCTTTACAATCTGCGTTACAAGTACAAAAAGTTCTTGACGAGATGAGGGGATTCCTATGTGTAACTTACAATTATACGGGTTACCCGATGGTTCGTGTTCTTCGGGAAAAAATACAGGCAAAAGAACTGGGAAAAATCACCAATATTATTATTGAGATGCCACAGGAGGGGTTTTCGAGATATACATTAGAACATACAGAACCAAAACCGCAGGAATGGCGAATGAAGGATTATCAGATCCCTACCATATCATTAGATTTGGGAACACATTTGCATAATATGATTGCCTTTTTAACAGGAGAACATCCGATAGAGGTAGTCGGACGAGAAGATTCATTTGGTTTTTTTCCTCAAATTGTGGATGATGTGTTATGTATGGCGAATTATACAGATGACATTGCTGTTCAGATGTGGTATAGCAAGGTGGCTTTAGGAAATCGTAACGGCCTTAGAATCCGAGTGTATGGAACAGATGCAAGTGCAGAATGGTATCAGGCTGAACCGGAAATTCTGAAATTGCATGATAAATTAGGAAATAATATGATCATTGATCGAAGTAATGATTTGGCGGTAGGGCAGCAGGATCGTTATAATCGTTTTAAGGTAGGACATCCTGGAGGATTTATTGAAGCATATGCAAATTATTATTGGGATATGGCAGAATTGCTTGATTGCTATAAATCAGGTAAACAGATGAACTCAAATTATTTGCTGGATGTAAATAGCTCCATAGAAGGGTTGAAGTTGTTTGAAGCTGTTCATGAATCAGCAACTACACATCAATGGATAACCTTGTAAAAATAGAAGGATGAAGTTGTTTTATGGTTGGCAATACATACAAACAAAGGGGACAAAATGAAGAATAAGTGTATAAGTTTTGTGATTCCATGTTACAATTCGGAATTGACAATTCGAAATGTGGTTGGAGAGGTTATTAGAGAAGTTAGCAAGCAAGAGGAATATCAATATGAGATCATACTTGTTAATGACGGATCCCGGGATGGAACAGGAGATGTTATCAAACAGTTGGCAGAAGAAAATGATAATATTGCTGCGGTATTGTTTGCTAAAAATTTTGGACAGCATGCGGCTTTAATGGCTGGATTTTGTAAGGTGATGGGAGAATATGTTGTGTGTTTGGATGATGATGGTCAGATGCCGATCGAGTCGATTTTTGACTTGATTGCAGAATTGGAACGTGGAGCAGACGTTGCATTTGGTCGATATGAGGATACACAGCAAAATAATTTTAGAAATTTCGGAAGTTTTATTAATGTCAAAATGACGGAGATGTTATTAGAGAAACCGAAAGACTTGTACATGTCTAGCTTTTGGGCTGGCAAGCGGTTTGTCATTGATGAAATTTGCAAATATGAATCTGCATATCCTTATGTAGGGGGACTGCTTCTCCGCACAACACATAATATGGTCAGCGTTCCGGTAAAACATAGACCACGTCAACAGGGGAAATCAGGATATACATTTTTTAAGTTGTTGGGGTTATGGATGAACGGATTTACCGCCTTTTCTGTTAAACCATTGCGCTTTGCAACTTTCTGTGGTGGTATAAGTGCGTTTGTAGGCTTTGTACTGGCAATTGTCATGATTATAAGAAAGTTGGTAAATCCAAGTATACTGCTCGGATATTCATCGACGATCACAGTTATTTTATTTGTAGGTGGAATGATCATGATGTTGTTAGGAATATTGGGTGAGTACATTGGCAGAATCTATATATGTATCAATAAAGCACCGCAATATGTTACCAGAGAGGCAGTAGATCATAGAAAGGACGAGCAGACTTGAAAAAAGTATATTTGTTATTGCACATCGCTATTATGATATACGCTGCGGGTGGAATATTTAGTAAACAAGCGGCGCAAAGTGAATTTATGTCAGTGCGATATTGTATATGCTATGCGATAGTCCTTGCTTTTTTGATAATATATGCGGTTATATGGCAGTACATATTAAAATATTTGCCACTTACCACAGCAATAGCCCATAAATCAGTCACTGTATTTTGGGGTTTCCTTTATGGAATGTTATTTTTTCAGGAAAAGATAATATTATGCAATATAATAGGGGCAGTATTGATCATGATCGGCATTGGACTGGTAAATAGCGGGGAAAGGTGATTATATAATGATAGCAACGATGATATATCTTTGTGCGGTGTTTATTGCATCCTTATCACAGATTTTGTTAAAACGAAGTGCGTTAGAACAACATGAAAATATATGGCGACAATACCTGAATATAAAAGTGATCAGTGCATACTTGATGCTTATAGTATCTATGTTTATTACAATTTATGCATATAAGGGCGTTGCTTTGAAGATGGGACCGGTGCTTGAAACAACAAATTACTTTTTTGTGGCTGTATTAGGTTATATTTTTCTAAAGGAAAAACTGACAAAAAGACAGTTAGTAGGCGTATTGTTTATCGTAGGTGGAGTAGTGATATCTGCGGTCGGCCCGATATAGAAAAGAGGATTATTATGATAGGATTTAACATTGCTCCTTTTGTGGGAAAAGAATTGGAATATATGAAGCAGGCAGTGGATGCACATAAAATATGTGGAGATGGAGTATTCAGTCAAAAATGCCGGACATGGTTAGAAAATGAAACCAGAACCAGTGCTGCAATGCTGACGACTTCATGCACACATGCTTTGGAAATGGCAGCTTTGCTGTGTGACATTCAGCCAGAAGATGAAGTGATCATGCCTTCGTATACTTTTGTGTCTACTGCGGATGCTTTCGTGATGCGTGGAGCTAAGATCGTTTTTGTTGACATTCGTCCTGATACAATGAACATCAATGAAAATTTGATTGAGGAGGCAATTACAGATAAAACAAAGGCAATTGTTCCGGTTCATTATGCAGGGGTTTCCTGTGAAATGGATAAAATAATGGAAATTGCAAGATTACATAATTTGTATGTTGTTGAGGATGCTGCGCAAGGAGTTAAAGCATATTATAAGGGAAAAGCATTGGGAAGTATTGGAGACTTTGGATGCTATAGTTTCCATGAAACAAAAAATTATTCCATGGGTGAAGGCGGTGCGATATTGATCAGGGAGCAACAGTTCATAGAACGAGCCGAAATCATTCGCGAAAAGGGAACTGACCGTTCTAAGTTTTATCGAGGTGAGGTGGATAAATACTCTTGGTGTGATGTGGGATCATCGTATTTGCCAAGTGATCTTAATGCGGCATATTTATGGGCACAACTTGAAATTGCTGATCAGATCAATAACAAACGGTTATCCATTTGGAAACAATATGACGAGGAGTTGCGAGAACTCAAATATATAGATACACCTTACATTCCCGAAGGCTGTGAGCACAATGCTCATATGTATTACATTAAAGTGGGAGATATCGAAGAGAGGTCTAAACTAATACAATATTTAGCAGAGCATGACATTAAAGCAGTATTTCATTATGTACCGTTACATTCTTCACAGGCTGGAAGGAAATATGGACGATTTTCAGGTGAAGATGTTTATACGACCAAGGAAAGTGAAAAATTGCTCCGACTGCCGTTGTATTACAGTTTGCAATCGGAGCAGGTAGAATATATTATTCAGACATTAAAGTCTTTTTACGGCGTCTGATCAGACGCTGTAATCCGTATACCAGAGCGGTTAAAATCCAAAAGCATGCTGAAATCATACGGCTTGACTTCATGCCATATGGTTCAAACTTCAATGTAAGCGTATGCTTTCCGGCAGGAGTTTTGATATAAATGCCGGCATCATATGGATTTTCAACCGCTACTTTTTTGCCATCAATGTAAGCGGACCATCCTTTATCATAGGCAAGGCTTAACATGGTATATCCATCTTTCTCATAATTTGTTGTGCCAGTTATCGTATCGTTTTTGATCGAGATATTTTCTAACTGATTTTTGGACAAGGTTTTTTGCAGGTTTTGATAAGAAGATGTATTCATAATGACTATATTATAGGCATCACGAAATTCTACGGACATATTTGGAAATGCTATTGTGGTTTCAAAGGTCTGTCCCTCTTTTGCATCGTTTATGCCGACAAATTCATTGGGATAAAAGTATGCATACCCAGTAGTCTCAGCTTTATAACGGATATGGATTTGTAATTTGTAATTTTCACCATTATCTAAAGTATTGTATAATGCCTCAGCTTCCTGATAACTTAATTTATTGCCAAGTTCGTCGGTGAAGTAAAAAGAATTATTTTTGGTTGTGTCATCACTATATTGTATGTATTGATACGTTAGCAAGGCATTGTCGTTACCTGTTAGCAGGACAGATAATCCATTGTAATAATCGGGTGCAAAATTTATTATATCTTTAGAAAAGTGAGTTATTTCTTCAGGTGCATAAAGGCCTAGAGAGAGTGCATTTGGATTTTCGTAAACAAAATATGAATTGATCATACCTACGTAATTATAGTGGCTTAGATCGTATTGAACCTGATTGCCATTCTGAGGAATCAAAATATATCTACTACAGCTTAAATCTAGTCCTAATGGTGTTGAAAGATGCTGTGCAGAAATAGTATTTGCGCCTGTACAGAATCCTAAAAGAATATTTAGATTGCGCTGGTAATTGTTTATGAAAGAGTTGAATGCGCTGATGGAGGGCGTATCATAAACTTCACCGACATTAGTATAGCTTGTTAAATATATATGTCTAGTAAATGAAGTTTCTTTTGATTTAAATAAATTACGTTGCTCTACAAAATTTTCATAATTTGTTATATTTGCAAGTTGCCATCGGGATGATACAAAAATACCATTTGTCGCAAGTTCCAAAATAAATACAAGTATAATAAATCTGTAAAATTGTTTAGAGTACTTTTTGTTAAAGAATAACAGTGCGATTGTATAAATAATGCATACTATTATAGAGCATATAAAAGCATAAGTTGTTGAATTTAAGTTGAAAGAATAACAAATTAGCAGGAAAGTGGTTACCGATATCGTTGAAATAGCAATACATAATTTATTGCTTTTGGAATACGCTCTAATAGAATCGTATACCATGTTTGCAAATAAAAACATCAAAATAAAAACATATCGATTAGGTACTTTGGTTTGGTAATGGAGTCCATTCCAAAGATATGAGAGCATATTTCCGTTGAAACTGATTGAAAGAAAAATGATAGGAATTAATTGTCGTATTTTCTCTGTGAGCTTGATATTTGAACAGAAGAAATAATGAAAAACTAATAACAATACTAGTATTCCGCAGTATAGTGCAGCATAATTATTGTCTGTTGTGACGGTAGAAGTGGGGATAAATAGCATATAGTTTTTCCATTGAGTCAAAAAATTCCCGTGTAGTCCAATGGTAGGAAGGATCGAATCATTACTTTTATACATTAGATTTTTCGACGCATTTACAGTGTTGTATATTACAAAAAAACTATTACCAGCAGCAATAATGGAACAAATAGCAAATCTAATCCCTGTAAATAAAAATTGTTTCCAATTTTCGAATTTACAAGTGAAAAAGTAAATTACTAAAAAAATACACATATACATTCCTAACATTAAATTTGTAATAATACAAAAAGATAGTAGTGCAATATATAAGCAGCTTTTCTTAAGATATATTAATTGTTCGATCGAGTATATCAAGAGAGGAAATGCAGCTAAAGTAATATACCAATTGGTAAAACCATGCATAGATAACATATATGCATTTAGTGAATAAATCAGTGAAGGAAGTAACAGTCGAATATCTGATTTATTTGCCTGTTTTTCTCTTAATCTATGAGTTAAGTAAAAACACATTGATAAGCTACAAAAACCAATACATATTCCGACAGATAGGGTAAGAAGCATAGCTACCGCGTTTGGAGAAATATTTTTATATAGTACGGATAACACGTCGTTTAATGTGTTGTTTGTGTACAGGTTTGTGTTATATCCTGCATTTAAGCTTAAGTATTTATTGCCTATTTTAGCGGAATAAATAGAGTCTAATTTTGTTGGAAAGGTTAAGCCAATTCCATCCTCATCCAAGAAAGACAAATTGCCAAATGGAATGCAATCGTTTACAATCATCATGATGAGATAAATGGTTGTTGGAATTGCATAAGCAAGTATGTATATGCGATTGCTATATATAAATTTAGACAGTTTCTTAATCATTGAATTATTATTTAGTGTAGTTCCTATATTTCTTATTTTTTTAATTGAATGCTCTTTTTTATCATAAAAAGTCAAAAATAGTATAATTATTAAACCAAGATAACTGCAGACAACTCCAATATAATCAATCTGTATAAAGCTGGTGGACGGCAGTTTGGAGTTATAAGTTGTTATGGCATCTTTAAGTTGTGGAAGTATTTCTTCGTTAATGCTATACATTAGAAAGTTTACGTTATAGTTATCACCGCTTTTTCCGTTAAAGCGAATGTATCCAATCTTCGAGTTAGTCAATTGCTCTTTTGTGTATGACAATAAAGTAGAATCTATATAAGAATTCCATATATAAATTGTATTGTTAAGAGTTTCGGTATTATTAATTTTATATGTTAAATAAAAGTAACCGTCAGTATTGGAGCTATCGGCATTAAAATTAACATTAAATAAGGAGTCTCGTGTTTGCGTAACGGTATAGTTTCGAGAATTCAGAAATGACAAAGTTGCGGGACTTGTAGTGAACAGATCATCTCGGATGCCTAATTTATGAACCATACAATTATACTTATCAAATATATTAGGTAAATCTTTTTTTGCGTCCTTTTGTATTTCTTTCTTAGTACACAAATTAAGAGAATCTAAATCGTTTAGAGTAGAATATAATTCGCTATCTAGGTGGTCTTTGAAATAGTTTTGATACATAATTGCTTCTTTGTTTGAAGATTTTTTTTGTAAACTCTCGGATTGAAAGATATTCTTAGGGTATGCGGAGACAGTCTTTGGACATAAATTTAAATTAGTAATGCAGCAAATATTAATTGTGCATTCGATAAGAAGGGCAATGTAGAAAATGGCATATTTATGCTTGGATGATGTGTGAGTGTAAACAATATAAAAATAAAAACAGTAAAATAATGACAATATGATCGTAATAGGTACAAATATCAATATCATGTTGTGCAATAAATATAGCAGTGATATTCCTAAAGAGACACCAAAAAGTATAAACGCTGACAACAGTGATATCCTACGAATGTTCTGTGCGCTGGATAGACTTCGAGCTGCTAAATATAACATCCAAAATGTTAAAAAGAAAGATTCTGGTATCATAGAATACTGTAAATTCAATAATCCATGAAAAAGATATTGCACTGGAGAAAGGTTGAGTTCTATAATAATTATAAGTGAAAAGAATAAGTATCCTATTTTTTCTCTATAAGAATGGTTTTGTTGAAAAAAGAAAATAATGCATAGTAAAAAAAAGGCCATTCCGACATAAAAATCCATATACTGTCCCGACATTGAAAAAAGAGAGGATGGGGTGTTACCTAAAAATAAACGTGATAAAAATGTTGACCATGAATAGTTAGTAGTGAAGCCGGAGTAACTGTACGCAGAATGTTCATGCCAGTAAGGTGCATAGAAAAACATCCAGCGTGCAGCTCCGCATAAAAAGGATAATACGTAGCATATAATTATATGTGATAATGTACCAAGAGAAAAATTATGTTTAATCAATAAACTAATATTTGTATATATGAATAATAATAAAAGTATGGGAAATGCCATGTGGGGATCTAAAAGTAATAAACATGCATTGCAAAGTATCATGCGGATGTAATGACCGTGTTCGATAGAGTAATCTGCATAATAAAAAGCAATTGGGAAAAAGGCAAAAAAGAGTAAGGATAGCAGGGACTGTTGCTGACATATCCCGTAAGAGCATAGTGCATAGGCCAAAGAAAAAATATGACGTAGCCATGGCGTTGGTAAATTGATTGTTGTAGATTTATTACAAAAATAATAAAATGATAAACCTGCACAACCGTTGCAAAGTATATGTAAACTAGAAAGCTGTATGGAATAAAGCTTAAATGGTGTTGCCTGGTATACTAATTTGACACATAGAAGAATGATCATTGGCACTATGAATGATACAAGGTACGGTATCAATGTGTTATTATTTAGTTTGTTTTTTATATTAAAATTTAATTTTTGTAACATAGGTTTTCCTCCGAAAGCTTTTTTGATATAATACCATACATAGGAAAAATGAACAATATTGTATGACAAATGAAAAGCAGTTATGTTGACGGTGTTCAAAGTAAATGCTAGGATGAAACAATGGATGCTTATGGGAAAGGTGGATTTTTGCATGAATATACAACAATGTGATGTACGAAAAAAAACGATACAGGACATACAAAGACATCTGTCTGATAATATTGATGCGAGAGTGCTTATATGGGGATGCTCCAAAACAGCGGAGACGATAACAAATTATATGTTACATTGCGGACTCAAGGAGATATCTGCGTATATTGTTGACGATCAATATTATGAAAATAATAAATTTTTGGGACGCGATGTCCTAAAATCCAGTGAGTGGATTTCACAGGCAACGGACAGTGATTTTGTTATATGTGGATTCGTAGGACAAAAGCAAGCCAAGGCTTTGAAAGAGAGGCTTCCGCGATATGTAAAATGTTATTCCTTTCTTTTTCCGTATAGCATGAATGCATATGGAAATTATTTAAATCAAGAGATATATGAAAGTCTTATGGTGGATTTTGAGGATGTTTATTATAATTTATCAGATAACCGATCAAAATTGATTTTGGAAACATATATAAATGCCTGTATATCAGGTGATGATAGTATAATTGCAAGTTTGTGTACAGAAGACCAATATTTTAATGATTTGACAAAAGATGCGGCAATACATTGTTTTGTGGATTGTGGTGCATACAATGGGGATACGGCGGAAACAGTTGAACAGGTATATCAAGAAACGATTGAGAGGATTGTATGCTTTGAACCTGATATCCATAATGTTGGTGAAATAAAGAGAAAAATTAAGAAAAATCAATTGTCGGGTAAAAAAATAACAATTATTCAAAAAGGAAGCTGGTCGGAGCAAAATAAATTGTATTTTTCGTCAACAGGATCCAGCTCGTCAATATGTGAAGATGGAGAATATGCAATAGAAGTTGACTCTGTTGACCGTGTGATGCAGACGCTTTCTATGCCGGTTGATTATATTAAAATGGATGTAGAGGGGAGCGAGCTTGAGACGCTTCGGGGTTCGATAAAGACAATACAGACGGATCATCCGATATGTGCTATTTGCGTATATCATAAGGTGGACGATATACCGGTATTGTTTCATGAATTAAAAAGGATTGTTTCTGACTATCCGTACCGATTTTATTTAAGATATCATGGATTTGACTTACGAGAGTTGGTTTTGTATGCAATACCAGAAAGATAAAAGACACATATATAGCATATGTTTGCGCTAAATCAGATGGGATCTTATAGCAAATACTTGCGTTATATGCCAAAAACTACTATAATAGAATTAAATGTGGGTAAGTATGCCTTGTTGTATGTGATGGCACACATGCCCGGAGCGAGAATAATAGCAACAACACAACGAGAAGGAAGAAAATATGCAAAAAGTATGAGCAGGAGGGGAAGATGGATAGTTTTGGTGCATCAAGAGGACGTCGTAAGAAACGTTTAGGAGATTTGCTGATTGAAGGTGGCTTGATTAATGACGAACAGCTTCAACAGGCATTACAGGCACAAAAGGAAAGTGATGTCAGACAGAAACTTGGTACTGTGCTGATCGATCTTGGCTTTGCATCTGATGATGATATCGCAGAGGTACTGAGCAGACAGTTGAATTTGACGAAGGTTCGCTTGGCGGATTATCATATAGAAGACAATGTGCTCACATTGGTTGATGAGAAATTGCTTCGTAAATATATGTTGATGCCATATGAGTTTGATCCGGAGAATCCGAATGTGCTCCGTGTAGCAATGAGTGATCCGATGGATCTCGGAGCGTTAGATGATCTGTCTATCGTGACAGGTCTTCGCATCGAGGCTCATGTTACTACAGTAAAGGATGTAGCGCAGGCACTTGATCGTTACTTTGGTAATGCGGAAGCAATGAAAGTGGCAGATCAGTTCACGAAAGAGCATCAGGAGCGTTATGGTAATAGAGAGAATCGTAATGAGGAGTCAGAGGAGATCAAACAGGCACCGATCGTACGACTCTTAAATCAGATTATTGAGCAGGCAGTACATAAAAGAGCCAGTGATATTCACTTTGAGCCGATGGAAGAGCAGCTTCGTATCCGATTCCGAGTGGACGGTGTGCTTCAAGAGGCGATGCGGCATGATATTACGTTGTTCCCGGCGTTGGTCGCTCGTATCAAGATTGTCAGCGGTATGGACATTTCAGAGAAACGTAAGCCACAGGACGGTCGTATGAGCGTTATCGTTGATCGACAGGAGTTCGATCTCCGTGTATCTAACCTGCCGACGGTATACGGCGAGAAAGTCGTAATGCGTTTGACGCAGAAGAAGGCACTGACGAGAGATAAGAAGGATTTGGGATTCCAGCCGGATGATTTAGCGAAGTTCGATAAGATCTTGGCGCACCCGCACGGTATTATCCTTGTAACAGGACCAACCGGTAGTGGTAAATCTACGACATTGTATACGGCACTTAGCGAATTGAATACAGAGGGCGTTAATATTATCACCGTAGAGGACCCGGTAGAGGCAAACCTTGCCGGGATCAATCAGGTACAGACCAACCCGAAGGCGGGACTTACCTTTGCATCGGCACTTCGTTCTATCTTGCGTCAGGATCCGGACATCATCATGATTGGTGAGATCCGTGACCAAGAGACTGCCAATATTGCCGTTGAAGCGTCTATTACCGGTCACTTGGTAGTAAGCACGCTGCATACAAATAGTGCGGCAAGTACGATCACCCGTTTGGCAGATATGGATATAGAGAGTTACATGATTGCGGATGCTGTTGTTGGTGTTATTGCACAGCGACTGCTTCGACGTGTATGCCCGGATTGTAAGAAGATGGTTCCGTTGACGGAATTCGAAAAGGAAGAAATGCATATCCGGCCGGAATACCGGAGCAGAGAGATTCTTGTACCGCAGGCAAATGTCGGCAGTGATTGCATGAGATGCGGCGGATCGGGATATCAGGGTCGTGTCGGTATTTATGAGATCATGCCAATGTCTAATATGATCAAGCGAATCATTATTCGCGAGGGATCAGCGGAGGAGATTGAGAATCAGGCGATTCGAGAAGGAATGAAAACACTTGTCACTTCAGCAAATCAATATGTATTACAGGGTATTACGACGATTGAAGAAGTACATCGTGTTGCATATGGAGAAGAGTAAAAAGAGAGGGCTATTGTTAGACCTTATCGGATAGAACTAAAAATCTAAGCACAAAATGGGGGAACAGACATGTTAAGTTTTACGATTAATGATCTGCTTGCACAGGCACGTAAGATCGGTGCATCCGATCTTCATGTAGCTGCAGGAGCAGAGGCAAAATGCCGTGTGCACGGTGAATTAAGGAAAATTACAAGGGAACCGTTGTCGGCAGCAGACACCGCGGAATTGATCATGCCGATGGTGCCGGAACGATTGCGTGCATCGCTGGATGAGACGGGTGAGGCGGATTTCTCACACGCCATTCCGGGAAATGGCCGATTCCGTGTGAACGTACTCAAGCAGAAAGGTGCATTGGGTACGGTTATTCGTTTGATCAGTACGGAGATTCCCAGTGCAGAGTCTTTGGGGCTGCCACCGTCAGTCGTAGAGCTTACCAAGAAAAAGCGTGGACTTGTCTTAGTGACAGGACCGACCGGTAGTGGTAAATCTACCACGTTGGCATCGCTCATAGATATTATTAATACAGAACGTGCAGAACATATTATCACAATGGAGGACCCGATCGAGTACGAACATTTTCATAAGGCGTCCATTATCAATCAGCGTGAAGTAGGAATGGATACGATGTCCTTTAGCGCAGCGCTCCGTGCAGCACTTCGTGAGGATCCGGATGTTATCCTCGTCGGCGAGATGCGTGACTTGGAGACGATTTCATCAGCGATCACTGCGGCTGAGACCGGTCACTTGGTATTTTCAACCTTGCATACCATTGGTGCAGCAGCAACTGTCGATCGTGTTATCGACGTATTCCCGCCACATCAGCAGCAGCAGATTCGTGTGCAGTTGGCGAATGTATTGATTTCTGTTATTTCTCAGTCCTTGATCCCGACGAGAGATGGCAAAGGTCGTGTAGCGGCGTTTGAGATTATGCATACTACACCTGCGATCCAGAACCTGATCCGTGAGAATAAGACACATCAGATTTCATCTTCGATCCAGACAAGTAAGAATATGGGCATGATTACGATGGATGATGCGATTTACAAATTGTATAATGACGGCAAGATCGATTCTACGCAGGCACTTGAATTTGCACAGGAACCGGATCAGTTGCGAAAAAAATTATACTAAATATTTAAATTCGGCATATTGTCTAACTACGGTAGTAGAAAATTGGATAGTTTTAACAAAAATGGAAAAAATGACACAAAATTGTCTAAAAAAGCAAAAAATATGGTATAATTTTTGAACAAACTATGAACAACCTGGAAACGAAACGGATTCTATATGGGTGAAATTCGAAACGAGTATCATTTATACAGAAGATTGTTCATACATACATAGTGGAAGGAAAAGGTGATACGTGTGGCGACAACAGCGTTTAACTATACGGCGATAGACGCCGGTGGAAAACAGAAAAAAGGCACGATCGAAGCTGCCAGCTTAGATGCGGCGAGAGCGAATCTGAAGAATCAGGGGTTGACACCGATTACGGTGGAGAAACCAAATGCCTTGAATAAGGAACTGAGCATCAACATTGGCGGTAAGGTTAAGGCGAAAGACTTGGCAGTGTTCTGTAAGCAGTTCCAAAGTATCCTGCATGCCGGAGTTACCGTGATCCAGGCGCTTGGAATGCTTGGTGAGCAGTGTGAGAATAAGAAACTGCAGAATGCGGTACAGGAAGTAAAGGTACTTGTAGAGAAAGGTGATACATTGGCGGGTGCGATGAGCACGATCCCGGATGTGTTCCCGAGTATTCTTGTAAACATGGTAGAAGCCGGTGAAGCTTCCGGTAGCTTGGAGACAACATTTGAACGAATGTCGGTAAACTTTGATAAAGATGCCAAGATCAAGGGGATGGTTATGCAGGCAATGATTTATCCTTGTATCTTGCTTTTAGTAATCATTGGTGTAGTTATCATCATGTTAGTAAAGGTAGTACCATCATTCCAAGAGACGTTTGATTCGGCAGGTGGCAAATTGCCGGGTATTACATTGGCGGTCGTAGCGATTAGTAATTTCCTGATCGCGAAGTGGCCGTTCTTCTTGGGTGGAGTAATTGCGATTGTTGTTGCAATTCGTATGTTTATGAAGACGGATCAGGGAGCAGTGTTCTTTGGAACAATTGCGATGAAAGCACCGATATTTGGAGATCTCACGATCAAATCAGCGAGTGCGAGACTAACTCGTACATTAAGTACATTGATGGCATCTGGCATCCCAATGGTTGCTGCGATAGAGATCGTAGCGAAGTTGATGTCGAACCGCTTGGTTCAAGTGGCGGTTGAGGATGCAAAGAACGAGGTGGAGCGAGGTGTGGCACTGTCACAGCCGTTAGAAGATAGTGGAGTTTTTCCACCGCTTCTGTGTCATATGACACGAATTGGTGAGGAGACGGGTAACATGGAAGAGATGCTGGAAAAAGTAGCTGACTATTACGATGATGAAGTGGAAGCGGCAACGCAGGCGGTTACAGCAGTAATGGAACCTCTTATTATCATTTTGATGGCAGCAATTGTTGTTCCAATCATGGGAGCAATTATGGCACCGATGCTTAGCATCTATAGTATGGCAGAGAATTCTTAAAGCGGTTTCTGTACTAAATCAAAGTTGTGTTATAACCACGAGCCAAGGAGTGGTTTATAATAAATATTTTATAAGAAAAGGAGATTAAAGTTATGAAAAATTATTTAGCAAAGTTACGTGAAAACGAAGAGAAAGGTTTCTCTCTCGTTGAGTTGATTATCGTTATGGCGATTATGGCTATCTTGGTAGGTGTGGTTGCATCACAGGTTATCCCTTATATGGAGAAGTCTCGTCAGTCAAAGGATCAGCAGCAGTTGTCTAGCCTCTGTACTGATATTGTAAGTGCAATTTCACAGGCTAGTAGCGATCCGGGAGATTTTAACGCGACAGAGTTGAACACTGTTACTGCTGATTGGGGTAGCCAGTTGCAGTCTTTGAGAAGTAAAGATGGCACAACTGATACAACAGTTGCAGCTATTGAGAGTACGGTATGTAGTAAATTGAAAAGTAAGTTGTACGACAACTCCACAAAGAAGATTTATGTATCCCGTAAAGATGGTGTTGTTACGGTATATGTTGCTAAAACAGGAACTACATCTTGTGGTGGCAAGTTAGAAGTAACTTCCGAATAATTAATTACTAACAATAGTTTAGTGATAAGGAGAAAATAGTTATGCCAGTGTGGTGTGCGTATTTGGTTTTGTACATATGTGTATTTATGTTCGGGATAGTGATAGGCAGTTTCTTGAATGTCTGCATTTATCGTTATCCGAAGAAGGAGAGTTTGTTAAAAGGCTCTCATTGTATGGAATGTGGATATCACCTGCGCTGGTATGATCTGATCCCATTATTCAGTTTCCTAATACTAAGGGGCAGATGCAGGAAGTGCCATGCGAAGTTATCGCTTCAGTATCCCCTCGTGGAAGGAATGAATGGAGCATTATATGTGATCGTTTTCTTGGCGAACGGTTTCAACGTTATGAGCGTGATATATTGTCTCCTGACATCCGCCCTAATAGTATTAAGTATCATTGATTTTAGACAATACATTATCCCGGACAAGGTGAACATAGTGATTCTTGTGTTGGGCATTATTGCTACGGTTGTAGATCGACCACAGTGGAAAGAGCATGTAATTGGTTTCTTTTCAGTCAGTGTTATCCTACTGATTATTTATTTGGTGACGGTAGGACGCGGCATTGGCGGTGGCGATGTAAAGCTGATGGCGGTTGCAGGACTGGTGATCGGCTGGAAAGCATGTATTGTTGCATTTATTGTAGGGTGTATTGCCGGATCGATCATTCATGTGATACGAATGAAAGTTAGTGGTGCAAATCATCGCTTAGCGTTAGGACCTTATCTTTCAATGGGAATATGGTTTGCAATGTTATTTAGTGAACCGATAATAGAGTGGTACTTGAGATTGTGTGGACTGGCATAGGACACACATATCTTTGTTGTTATGGGCTTTTTTGACCAAGATTAAGCAATGGAAAATCTTGGTTTCATTGTCACAGAGTGCTTGACGCATTGTCAAACATTGTGTGATATGAAACTGGTTTCTATTGTATTTCGTACAGAAGCTATGGATCAAATTATGATGAAAAAGACAGGGAGGAACAAGATAGATGGCAAAGAAAGTATTGAGTATTGAGATAGGACAACAGGTAACCAAGGCGGTTGTCATTGATTTCCTGAAGAAGAACCCTCATGTGTACAATGCCTTTTCCTTTGACACGCCGGAAGGTGTTATGGAAGACGGTTATGTCAAGGATAAGGATCGTATGGCACAGCTTCTTCGTGAACAGATGAAGGACAATGGTGTCAAAGAAAAAGAGGTTGTGTTCTCTATCGCATCTAGCAAGATCGCGAGTCGTGAGGTAACTGTTCCGTACGTTCCGGAGAAGAACTTAGACAATCTGATCAATGCGACAGCGCAGGATTACTTCCCGGTCAATATGGATGAGTACACATTGGCTTACAATGTGTTGGAGACAGTTAAGGAAAAGGATAAAAAGAGCTTGAAGCTGTTGCTTCTTGCTGCACCGGACTCTTTGATCCAGAATTATTATAGTTTGGCAGATCTGATGGGCGTTCGCGTGGAATCCATTGACTATTATGGAAACGGTTCCATGCAGGTGTTGCAGAAACATATTGGATCCGGATATAGCGTGTGTGTGCAGATTGGTTCCTTAAATACTATGGTAAGTGTATTGAAAGAAAATCAGCAGATCATGCAGAGAACGATTCCATATGGTACGAATACAATTATAGAGACGATGTTAGCACATCCGGCATTGGAGTGTCGCGATGAGACGGACGCAATGGAAATGCTCTGTCGTGAAAATGTTGTGTATTCCACATTGGATTATGAGGATGAGACAGTACGAGGAACAAGAATTTCCGAGGATCAGTGGAAACGCTCCGGCCAAAGCCGTGAGGCAAGAAAAGCAGTTACCGATGCGGTTGGCGGTATTTTATTAAGTGTTATTCGAGTGGTTGATTATTTTGGCTCTCGTTATCCGGACTGCCAGCTCGGTTATATTTATATCACAGGTATGGGTGTTAAGATCCGCGGATTGGATACCTTGTTTGAGCGTGAGATGGACCTTCCGGTTCGTAAGCTGGAGAAATTAACAAACATTACATTCTCTAGAGGATTTGCAAGAAGCTTGCAGGATCAGACGGAGTATATCGCAGCGATCGGTGCAGCGATTGAGCCGGTAGGATTTTCCTTAAAGGAACTGAAAAACAAGCAGGGTCGTGCGGCAAGCATGAGAACGGTCAAGATCATCTTGGCAGGCAGTGTGGTTGTTGCAGTTGCGCTCGTTGCAGTTGGATGGTTCCGACTTGTTGGTGCGAACAAGGAGAACGAGAATCTCAAGATGGAGAAGCAGTCACTGCAGAGCATTAATCAGGTATATACGGAGAACGAACAGGCGACTAAGAAGTTTGAAGATGCGGCTGCGCTGCATGTGGCGACATCGACGAAAAATCAAAATTTGGTAGCATTAATCGAGCAGTTACAGAAGAAGCTGCCAAAGCAGATGCAGGTATCTACATTACAGTCGACAGAAGATAAAGTGACACTGACAATCACAACAAAAACAAAAATTTCGGTTGCGAAAATGTTGGTGGAATTTGAAGGAATTGATCTCTTGACGAATGTGAATGTTGCTTCTATTACTGGCGAAGATAATGACGGAAAAGTAGGTAAATACACATTCTCGGTAACAGCAGATTATACACAGTTACCAACGAAAGAAGAGAAGGATGTCTCACTGGATGAAGCAGATACAACGACAACAGATACAACACAGACGGCACAGTAATAGGAGGTGACACAGAATGGCTACACAGAACACAAAGACGAAGACGACATTAGCAGATAAAGATAAGAAAGTATTGATGATCCTTGGTGCACTGGTGATTTTAGCGTTGGCATGGTTCTTAGGTTATCAGAAGTTTAATGAGCAGCGCGAGACAGTAGCGACAGAGAATGATCAGTTGGCGATGGAAGTGTCACAGCTTCGTGCAAAAGTATCCAAGAAAGCACAGGTAGAGGCTGATACGGAGAAGAAGAATGCCCGTACCGAGCAGGTGCTTCTTGCATATCCGTCAGAGCTTCGTACGCAGGATGCGATCAATCGCTTTGACCAGTTAGAGAAGAAAGTGAAGGGTCTTACGATCACAACGGAAAACTTTACAATGAATCAGATCTTCTTCCAGGATGGCGCAGCATTAGAGCAAGTTGTTGCACAGAATGCAGACGACGATGCTCAGTCGAAAGATGCGAATGGTGGCAATTCGACAGCTAGTGGTAATTCGACAGCTAGTGGTAATAATGCACAGAATAGTACGAATAATACGGCTAACGCAGCAACGAATGAGGCTGCTGCTGCAGACAATGCACAGAATGCGCAGTCAACCGACACCGGTAATTATACCGGTTACCGTTCGGATGTAGGCATTACATTTGCTACGGATTATAAATCGTTGAAGAGCGTGTTGAACTTTATCAACAACTATTCAGAGCGAATGAATGTTTCGAATGTTAATATTTCATCCGATGAAGGATCTAAGGCATTACAGTGTACAATGACCGTGCAGATGTTCTCAGTTGGAGGACAGGCGAAAGAGTATAAGGATCTGACATTATCCGGTGTACCACTTCGCAAAGACAATATTTTTCAGTAAATAGGTTACGCTCGGGTTCGGATGACGAATCCGGGCGTATTGGAGTAATAGTGAGACGGTAGGGGAGAAATTAGTATGATCAAAAAATTATGGAAAGAGAATAAGGGTTTTACGTTGATCGAAATTGTAATAACGACGGTCGTACTTGCTACTATTTCGATCCCGTTATTGGCGTATTTCTCAGAGTCTATGCGGCACAGTGCAAGGACCAAGCAGCAGCAGAACGCTGTTGTTGCAGCACAGGATGCTGTCGAGGAGTTAAAGAATGCTTCATTTAGTCTCGATAACGATAAGGTGGCAGACCCATCTGCGGCACCAAAGGCAAGCTGGACAGTAGCATCTCCATTGCCATCGGCGCCGGCGGCATATGATATGTACAAGAACTATACTGTTAATGGCAGTAGTTATAATGTGGTTGCACATGTCACCCCAAAGAAGTCAGTGAATAATGTTTATAATGGTTCAAATGGTCTGTATGATCGCAACCTATCGTATAGTAAGGCGATCATTCCATCGATGGATTCCAACAAAGACTTGATCTCAACAGAGACAGCACAGTATCTGTCCGATGCTAAGTTATATTACGGTGGTTTGTACTCTACATATTGTAAGGATAATAAGAATACGATTGTGAAGGATACAACGAAAGTCAATACAACGACGATCGGAAATCATTTGAAACGTAAGATCGTTGTAGGTATTAAGCCGGGTGCATCGACCGGTAAGATCATTGCGACAGTTACATATGAGTATAGCTATGTGAAGGATGCTTCGGATGAATATCCGGATGCAATTCTTACGGCACATCCGGATCCTTACAAAGTAGATATCGCAAAGCAGTCGATCGATGCGGATAAGTTTGAGAATATTTTTATATTCTACAAGCCGGATACGAAAAACGATGAGGTAGAGATTAAGGGATCAACGCTTGCATCAACATTAGGTGTGGCTAATATGAAACTGTACCTTGTGGCAGAGAATAGTGTAGCAAATTCATTGGCGACGCCGGGAGATCACAGCGATCCGGACATTATCGTCCGTGATATGACATATTCGATGAAAGTATCAACAGATACGAATCTGACAGGTACAGTCACAAAAGCTTACACAAACTTATGTGCAAGTGGTCATGATGAAATTGCCTCAAGTGGTAATGTGTCTACGGTGATGCAAAAAGATGGTTCGGGTAATTATACGTTGATCACGACAGAGGATAGTAACCGACTGGTCGACATTACAGTATCGGTTTACAAGGATAAGGGAGGGTCTTATCCATTTGATGAGTCAGATAAATTGGCCTCAGTAGATGGCAATAAGGTTCAGTAAATAGAAGGGAAAGGATGGAGAGCGTATGAATAAGTTCAGAAAGGATGAGAGAGGATCATCGTTAGTTATGACCATCATAGCAGCGACGTTCATTTCCCTGTTGGCAGTAGCGGTTATTTCAATGACAGTAACCAATATTAAGCTGAAACAGGCACAGAAGAAATCTCAGACCAATTTTTATAATGCAGACTCCATCGTAGATGCGATCAAAGCGGGTGTGGAGAATGTATCAGATACGGCAGCCAGAGATGCATATGAAAGCGTATATGCAGCGTATGGTGCTGTGCGTTCCGGTTCAACAGATTCATTGACCGGAAAGTATTCTTCAAAATATTTTAATGCAGTAATTAGCGCTTTGTCCGAAGGAGACTGTGATATTACCACAGGCGTGACGAATATGAAATATCATGATTCCGTCATCAGAGGCTTCTTGACAGAGGCACAGTCCAAATACAGTGGCGGTAATTTTGTAGATGGATATAAGAGTCATGTTAATGGTAAAGGTGATATGGAGTATGACAGTGGCGACAATAGCTTATTACTGAAGGATTTGACGGTTATAAAGACAGAGGGCGACTATCAGACAACGATCACGACAGATATTCGTGTGAACCTGCCGGAGATGAAGGCCGGTACACATTCTGAGTATTTGAATTATGCGTTGATCGCAGATAACAAAGTAAAGATCAATGGTGGCTCCAGTGCGGCAACGATTGATGGTGACGTTTATTCCGGAACGGTTCGCAGAGATCTTCCGGGAGCCAGCCCGGAACCAAATGTAGAAGCGGATCCGGAGGCAGGATTTGTCGTAGATAATGGCGCAATATTGAATATAAATGCTGAGAACATTATATCTCGCGGAGATATTTTGGTTCGAGGCAGATCTTATATGAGAATTAACGGTTTGAACGGCTTGGATGCACATGTCTGGGTTGAAAATATTCAGACCAAGGCCTCTTCCACAGGAACAGCCGGTAATGTATTAAGGATTAATGCAGAAACAAATGTTTCGGATGATTTGGAGATTTGGGGAAATAATGACAATGTCACTTTTAAGAATTCTTATTGTGGTTACAACTACAACAAGGATTATAGTGCAGCGAATATTGGTAAAACATCCGATAATGCACAGTTTAGTTCTGCGATGGTGATCAATGGAAAAAATGTTACATTAGATATACAAAGTTTATCAAAGCTGATCTTATCCGGTAAGACATTTATTTCTAAGAAGGGAAATAAAAATGAGAGTCTTGACGGTGCAGGTCCATCTTATGCAGGAAGCAAGGATATACGTACAGGAGAGGCATTGACTGTAAAGAGTAGTCAGGTTGCCTATTATGTACCGAGCGACTATTGGAAAAAGGTTGGATCTTCCGGCCCGACATTTCCAAATGGCATTGTATTTACACCGATAGAGGGATCTACAGATGAATATGAATTTGATGTAGAGGGATACAATGAGTTCGTTGGTGGCAATAAATTTGATGTGAGAGATTATATAGATTCGGCTATGCCGCTTGTGTATTACTATCGTCATGATACGGATGTGAAAGCAGACGCCTTGACTTATTTCTATTTGAATGTGAAAGAAGACAAACTGACTTCCTTCTATCAGACATATGCAAAGTGCAGTCCGGATTATGCGATCCTTAAGGATGTCAATGCAAAGTATATGTCATCGACAGGAATCAAGTTTAGCGGTGGTGCCGGAGTATTCTGTGCGACCGGTAATATATTGTATCGTGATGGTGCATCCGGTCAGGAGAAGATCGAGATTGGTGATGAGTCGCCAGGCAATGAGGGTGCAGTAGTTCGCAGCTATGCAGCAGAGAAAAGTAAAGAATATATGTCATTGCAGATGTCGCTGACATCCGATTACGATTTATCCTTAAAGTCTACCCAGTATCGTTTGTCAGATAATTACAGCGATGTATATACGAAGAAGGGTATCACAAATACTTCATCGGATAAGACGAATTTATTTGCAGTGCTTCTCGACGAGGGTAAGATTGCTGATTATGAGAGCAAGAGTTCGTCGAATCCGAAGCTTCCGGCGAATAGTATTATCGTTGTGAAGAAGGGGGATTATACTTGGAACGGATCTGAGGAAGGTGGAATCATTGTTGCAACCGGTAATGTTAAGTTAGAGAAAAACTTCAAGGGACTGATCATTGCTGGCGGAGACATCGAATTTAGTGGTGCTACTAAGGTTATAGCGGATTCCGATCGTCTCGAAAAGATTTTTGATAACGACACAATTATTTACAATATGTTTAGTAAGTATTTCCGCAAGACAATCGCATCATCTATTGCCAAAGATGATAGCAGCGGAGATAACGGTATTTGCTATGAGAACTGGAAGAAGAATTAAAATAGGAGGTGATGGAGATGCAAAGAGGTAGCAGAGATGAGAGAGGTTTCACGATGGTGGAAATGATCATCACGATTGCAATTATGGCGATTCTGGCGGGGATTATCGGAGGTGCATATTCGATCATCAAGTCTGGAAATGCATCAAAATCGACATCCAGATTTTTGGGAAGGTTGGATACCACGCAGGTAGAAAACATGACCAAGAAGGGAACAACCTATTTGTATTTATTTAAGGACAGCGATGGGGTACAGACATTGATGTACAATGATGGTACAGACACAGGTCTTAACTCTCAGAGTGATGTGATCGCTCATAAGGCGGATGGAGTTGTAACAGATATTGCCGGTTCCGGTGTGGATTTTACAGCGACATCAGGCAGCGATTCTGTGAATAGTAAAGATACATCGGATTTGGTAATTAAGATTTCTTTTGATAAGGCGAGCGGAGCATTCAAATGCTGTAAAAAGGTAGATGATGCTGCAGGAAGCACTTTTTATAAAGAAATTTCATTTAAGGGACGCGGTACTACTTCCTATGGAGTAAAGCTTGTAAAAGATACCGGCAAACATATGCAGGGATAGGAAGGGGGATGAATGATGCGACGCAAAGATGAAAATGGTTTTACATTAGTAGAACTTGTAATATCAATGGGAATGTTTTCTATTGTAATGCTTGCAATCATGTTTTTTTTGACGGCAGGAACAAAAAGTTACGGACATTCCAAAAGTGAGTTGAATCTGCAGATGGAATCGCAGATGTTACTCAATCAGATACGTGATATCACGTATTCATCCAATTATGCCAAATATGACAGCACACATAAGGCGTTGATCTTATATGATGTGGATAAGGTCCCGGCACCGACACCATCTGCAGGAGCAACTGCAGCACCGGTGGCAACAGCAGCACCGGCACCGACGAAGACGGCAAAGGTGACGATAGTATATTTGGTTGATGATAAGCTGTATTTACGCAAGGATCTAGATCCTACAGCGGTGGATGCTGCGTCACTTACAACAACCTGCGTTGCTATGGATGATTTCCTTTTTAGCAGATATATGCAGGACTTTAAGGCGACTATTAAGAAGAATGATGTGCAGCTTACGATAAAGATGAAAAATGGTAAGAGCAAGTACGAGTTGAATGAAGGAATTACAATTCGTAATGGATGGATCACTTATCCGTGATCATAATATGACAGCGTAGCAGAGACTTATGATATTGTTTTTTCGCATGGAAAGACAATGGACAGATGGAGGATATGTAGTATAAAGGCAGATAGGTAGAATGGAGGGCTTACTATGAGCAAGAGGAGACCAAAGACAAGTCTGGTCAATTTGTTGCGTAATAAGAAAACAGCTATAGCAGCAGCAGTATGCGTGGTTGTTGCCATGGGTGCATATGTTGGCGTACATATGTACAATTCGCATGCAGAAGATACCCAAATTGGTCAGATGCGTGGTGTGATCAACGACATTAGTGAGATCAAAGGGAAGAAGAGCGGTGCAAAGCGTACCATGGGTATAGGAGCCGGGGAACTTGGTTCTGCAGAGAATCCTTTTGTTTATCTTGAAATCGTGCCTTGGCAGGGTGTTGGTAATATTAGTTATTGCGTAACCGGCTGTCAGGCTGTCGATATTGAGAAAGTATCTCAGCACAATAACATTGGTGGTAGCCTTTATGTGAATAAAGGATATGGAATCATTTGCGACTATGCATTCCCGGAGGAGAATTATCCGGGTAAAGACGGAGCGGCTGAATACAATGGCTCTCAGGTAAGAGTCCCTTGGAAGCTGACGTCAGATGAAAAAACAGTTTATGGTTACTATGAGAAAGTAAATCCGGGACAGCATCTGAAAGGTAATCTGAAGCCTACCTTTGTTATTGACGAGGCTAAGACGGCTGCCAATGGAGGGGAACATCCGGTATTCCGTCAGGCTCATGTGGATGAGAAAGCACAGTATATTTGGGTTTCTATGTCAGATTCACAGGATGCAGGATATAAAAATCATAAAGCGACCGAAAATGTGAAGTTTGCCAGTGGTACGACAGCAGCAGTGATGAATTCCAAATACAAAGTTGGTGATCGTGAGTATACGTCACGTACCGGTCAGGTTTATCAGTATCAGACACAGTGGGAAAATGGTATTGATATTGGAACAACGAAGATGTATTTCTATGACGATTTTCTTCGTTACAGTTTGAGATTACGTTCCCGTTATGAGGTGGAGAATTATAATATCGTCTTTAAGACGATTGAACCATGGGAGTTAAATGAGCATCCGGAATGGTTGGATTATGCAGATATGATCTATATGCATAAGAGCGATGAGGATGGTGCTGCTATCAGACATTATCAAGCTGCGTTGCAGCAGGATCCGGACGGCAGTAAGGGTATATTGCATTATGATACGTCGAAATCTAAAAATGCAGAGGGAGCTACATTTGGTAAGTACGGACATGGCGAGTACAAAGATAAGCAGAATGATATTACCTTTGAAATTGCTTTGAAAATGTTCTATAAGGCGAACAAATTGGAACAGTACAAAGGAACGCAAAAGTGTTCTACAGATAGTAATCTGAAATTGAATTATGCACCGGTTATTATGCCGACAACATTTTATCAGGTGAGCGCTGCGGATGGATATGACGCAAAATCAGTTAACATGTCTCGTCTTGACTGGGAGACAATGAAGCCGAAGAAAAATTCAGGATATACGGCTACGGGATACAACAATAATATATATAAGTTCTGTGTTATGGATCTGTTAATGGACCAGAAGAACTTTTATAATATGTTCCTTCGTAATCGTGTTGCGACGGGTACCTCTGTAGTTGATAAGACAACCGGTGAGGTTACACCATTTACAGGAGATGCGAGAAGTTACTGGCATCCACATACATTCCTGCCAATACAGGATTTGTGGCCGGCTTACATTAAGAAGTATGGCTTGAATATGGGGCAGGGTGGCACCGCTCCAATGAACTTTGAGGGCAACCTTGGTGTTTTGAACAATACGATGTTCTACAACTCCAACATGATGCTTAACTCTCTTGCCAATACGATTAACAGTGATACAAACAATCCGTATATGGGACAGGTATTTGATTATTATAACAAGAAGAAGGAGCATAAAGATCAGGTTACTTCATTGGATATCATTCATTATCTGTTGAACTATGATAAGTCTGATTCGGGAAATAACGGTAAAGATGGTGCTATTGAAATCTTAGATATAGAGCCATGTAGTGATTTCTCGAAGATGACGTTGGATTACTTGTACTTACTGTTCCCGGAGAGTGATCAATATTCGTTTGACGATGATTCGTTTAACATTACGCATATGACGACCGCTGAGTTAAACGGCAGTAAGGAAGACCTTTCGAAGTATGACTTGATCTACTTCGGCGATTCGACCGGTAAGCTGAATTCTACAGCATCATCGATCAAGTATACCGGTGATAAAAATCAGTGGGGCGGTTATAACGAGTATAATTATAGTTATGATGCACCTGCGTATAATGATAGCTCCAATAATGGGGAGATATTCCTGCATACAGGTGATCTGGTTAAGGGTGAGGATGGCGATAAATATCGCTTGTCCGGTAATGACTTGACTAGCATTTCATCCAAGGCACTACAGAAATATGTGAAGTCCGGTAAGGCAATGTTATTGCCGGATGTATTGCATATGGGGGATTTCTCTAATAACAGTGCTTATGCAAAAATTGTAAGCAAGAAATCTAACACACGCAAGTTTTTGCAGGCAGTTGGAGACAGTAAGAACGTATTCTCCACTTCCGCGATCACATCAAGCAATTTGATCAGCTTTGCACCAAAGAGTGCAACGGTGAAGATTACGGACACACCGCCAATTTATAATAACCCTTCCGATACCACAGAGGTAAAGGATGAGAGCACCGGTGCAGAGAGTACCGTAAATAAGACAGCGATCGAAAAGGACAGCGATGGCAAGTATAAACTGAAATTCACGTTTAAGATCGGTTATGCTTCCAAGAAACAGGAATATGCAGTGCGATTGCTGGTAGATAAGAATGGCGATGGTGTTATTTCGGATAATGAGACCGGCGCAGATGTTATGGACAGTTGGAACAGCACCGTATCTGCCGGACAGACATTCTCGTCCGGTACAATGGATGATGAAGGTAATGAAGAACCGGCTGAGTATAACGTAGCCTTTACCATTCCGGAAGAGCAGACAAATGGTCCGATCGCTTGGAGATTTACGGTATACAATACCGCAAATGAAAACATTTACTATCAGGTATCCGGAATTTCCTTATACAAAGGTGATGAGGAAGATGGGGAGGCAGTAATACCTGAGGTTAAGGTATTACAGATCGTTTCTGATGATAAGAAAGATACCGCTGTCGATCTAGAAAGCAGCAATGCAGAGCTTTTTAAGAAGTATGCAAAACTGGATGATTACAAGATCAACGTAACAACCATTACGTTATCCGAATATCTCAAGCATTTTGCAGAGGTTAATGCAAGCGACTATAAGGGGGATAAGACAACGAGAACATTATTCTCGCAGTCGGGAGATAATTTCTATTATCCGATGGATTATATGGATTATCATATCTTCTTGTTTAGTTGTGGTGCCGATCTGCAGAAAGCAAGCAACAAGGATGGAGCCGTGGCATTTGCAGCCTGGGTATCTAAGAATGACAAGAGTGTGATCTATACAGATAACTTGATCAATGCCGGAACATCGAACGGTGAGAACCGCAAGATGCTTAAGGATACCAGCGGACTTAGCCGATATACGTCCAAAGATGAGACGACTTCAAGCTATAATGATACTGCTACAGGTGCAGATGGCGAGAAGCTTACGTCCAAAGATTATACGGAGTTAGAATACACGTATGATCAGGCAACGTTGAAAGGTACGACAGCGAACAGTTATCTGGCATACAAGAATGGTAAGTGGACGGATGTAAAGGGTCAGAAATTGACATACGCCGACAATCATCAGCAGAAGACCACGAAGGGCTCTAGAGCAAACAATGGTACGGTATGTAATTATCCGTATACGATCGGTGAGAGCTTGTCCCTGACCGGTGCCAGAGCACAGGATTATCAGTTGAATCTTGAGATACCGGATGCTGATGTATGGTATTGTCTTGGTGATAATCAGGGCAGAGGTGCAGCAGCAGGTAAGTTGAATACGTACTATGCAATGTCACCAAACGATGCAGCGAATAACTATTACTTGTATAATGTTGCGAATGTATTTTACGATGCAATTGATCTGGAGAATACGACCAAAGATCAGGAGATGCAGTTGTTTATCAATACCTTGATCGGGGCATATGAGTTCTCCTATGGTACACCGTATGTAACGGTGGATAAAGTTACTAAGATCAATGGAGATGCAGAGAAGTTAGTTGAAGACAAAGTAGAAGTTGCAGAGAGAAATTACTCCTTTGAAGTATCGGCAGGCGAGAAAGAAGTTAAGACGCTCATGTTCAAAGAGTATTTGAAACAGGAGAAGAACAATGTTGTTCATTCTGCAAAACCGGCAGCTTCCGCAGAACCTTCCGCAGAGCCGACAGAGGAGCCAAAGCCTACGACAACGCCGGCACCGGTAACTGTGTGGGAGAATACAACGGGTGGATCCGGTAATACGTTCTCCTCTAACGTGAATGATCAAAACAGTTGGCTGAAAGGTTTGGATAATAATGCTATTGTACAGTTTACTTATACGTGTACGATGGAATTAGATCCAACAACACCGGTATGGGATGTTTATGGTGGATATAGCAAGAATGAGTGGACGAAGTGTGATACTCATTGGACTGCATGTGTTGGTGATTCTGAGAACGCAACAGAGATTCAGATCTTGCAGATGACAGTAAAGGATATGAAAGAGATGCTTGGTGTAAGGTCCCAGGATGATATTGATGTCTTTAAACTGTGTCCATACAATTATAATCGACCGGAAGTGAAATTGCTGTCCGTGAAGCTGTATGCGGCGGATTACGATGGCGATTATGATAGTGGCAACAATGATCCAAAGAAGCCGAAGGTAGATAAGGTAAGGAAAAAAGATGTGTTTGGTGACAGTGACACGCATATCATATTCTTTACACCGCATGAAGGTAATACCAAGGGCGTCACGATCAAGCAATTGCATGTGCAATTTACAGGTGTAGATAATGATAAGAATGAGGCGATCAGCCTTCCGGTAACAAAGATCTATCGAAGTCTTGGTGATGGTGAGTATGAGAGGATCACTGCACCACAGGGTAGTCCGGGTCAGTTTAATGATACACTCGTGGACGGCAGACAGTACTTCGTAACCTACGATAAGGAGAATGCGAATAAGGCGAACACAATGTTGTTCAATAAGCTGGAATTTAACATTCAGAATGATCGTAAAGTGGGTAAGACCATCTTAGAGATCATTGGTATCGAGAAAGAGAAGAAGAACGAAGAAAATGTATACATGTTCAACCTTGACTAAAGTTGATGCATATATATTCTTGCGGGGAAAGTCCTTATCAGGCGAAAGCTTGATAGGGGCTTTTCTTGTGGAATAGGAAATTGCAGTTCACAGAAAGTTCATTTGATTTTTAAAGATTACTTTGGTATATTATTTCTTAATTATAGATTAGCTGTCAGGGAACATTCGTCCTATGACATGCTAATCTTTATTAGTAATGGAGGTTTCTATGGTAAAAACATTATTAGCGCAGGTGAAAGAATACAAGCGGGATTCGATTCTGACACCGGTGTTTATGATCTTAGAAGTTATCTTCGAGACATTGATTCCATTATTGATGGCATCGATCATTAATGATGGTGTGATGAAAGGTGATCTGAAACATATTTATATCGTTGGTGCAGCGATGTTCGTGCTTGCTGTAGGCGGACTTTGGTCCGGAGCGATGGGCGGCAAGTATGGAGCCAGAGCATCAACCGGATTTGCGAAAAATCTGCGTAAGGCGATGTATGAGAATATTCAGACGTTCAGTTTCTCAAATATTGATAAGTATAGTACATCAGGTCTGGTGACCCGCTTAACGACGGATGTGACGAATTTACAGAATGCGTATCAGATGATTCTTAGAATGTGCATGCGTTCTCCGATGTCTTTGATCTGTGCGATGGCAATGGCTTTTTATGTAAATGCCAAAGTTGCCTGTATTTATCTGATCGCAGTTATTGTCTTAGGCATTTTCTTGTTTGTGCTGGTACGTAAGACGATGGGATATTTCGACGCGGTTTTCCGGAAATATGATGATCTGAATGAGAGTGTACAGGAGAATGTGTCGGCGATTCGTGTTGTAAAGGCATATTCTCGTGAGGAATACGAGCAGAGTAAGTTCCGCAAGGCGAGTGAGAATGTATATAAAATGTTTGTCAAAGCAGAGAGCTTGATCGTACTCAACGCTCCGGTTATGATGCTTACGGTATATGGCTGCATTTTGCTGATCAGTTGGATCGGAGCTAAAATGATCGTCGGAGGCACTATGCAGGTGGGTGATCTGTCAGCACTGCTTGGTTACTGCATGAATATTTTGATGAGCCTCATGATGCTTTCTATGGTATTTGTTATGATCACGATGAGTATTGCCAGTGGAGAGCGTGTTGCGGAAGTGATCAATGACAGACCGGACATTACGGATCCGGAGAATCCGGTGCTTACCGTTTCGGATGGCAGCATTGAATTTGATCATGTCGACTTTAGTTATAAGAAACAATCCGGAGAGCCGGTCCTTAAGGATATTAATCTACAGATTGCTTCCGGAGAGACGATTGGTATTCTTGGTGGTACCGGTAGTGCTAAGTCCAGCTTAGTGAATCTGATCAGCCGTTTGTACGATGTGACAGAGGGAAGCGTACGTGTAGGCGGTGTAGATGTTCGTAACTATGGCGTTGAGGCACTTCGTAATCAAGTGGCAGTAGTATTGCAGAATAATGTACTCTTTAGTGGAACGATTTTAGATAATTTGCGCTGGGGTGATCCGGAGGCAACGGAAGAAGAGTGTAAACATGCTTGTGAGCTTGCCTGTACGGATGAGTTTATTCAGAAGATGCCGAAAGGCTATCATACATATATCGAGCAGGGCGGTACGAATGTTTCCGGTGGTCAGAAACAGCGTTTATGTATTGCCAGAGCTTTGCTCAAAAAGCCAAAGGTATTGATCTTGGATGATTCTACCAGTGCAGTTGACACAGCAACGGATGCATCGATTCGCCGCGCTTTTGCCGAGGAAATTCCGGGAACAACGAAGCTTATTATTGCACAGCGTATATCCAGTATACAAAATTGTGACCGCATTATTGTGATGGAGGATGGACGTGTCAATGACTTTGGTACACATGAGGAATTGTTAGCGCGAAATCAGATCTATCAGGAGATTTATGAGTCACAGGCAGCGGGTAATGCAGATTTTGATGAACCGGGAAAGGAGTGATAGACGATGCCAAGACCAAATGCTATGGGAAGGCCGAAGCCAAAGATTGAAGATCCGATGGGAAAGCTTAAGCGGCTGTTTTGTTATATTTTTAAGAATTATGGACTGCATTGTGTTTTTGTTCTCGTGTGTATTATTATCAGTGTACTTGCCAATGTACAGGGAACCATGTTTACGCAGTCGTTGATCGATGATTATATTGTACCATTGACGAAGACAGCGCATCCGAATTTCGGACCGTTAGCTGCGAAGATCCTGCAGGTGGCCGGTTTTTATGGAATTGGTGTTATTACGACCTATGCGTATAACCGTATTATGGTTAATGTGACACAGGGAACGCTTCGAAATCTTCGCGTAGAGATGTTTGAGAAGATGGAAACACTGCCAATAAAATATTTTGATACGAATGCACATGGTGATATCATGTCAACGTATACAAATGATATAGATACACTGCGGCAGATGATCAGCCAAAGTATACCGCAGGCGATCAACTGTGGTATAACGATTGTGAGTGTATTTGTGTGCATGGTTGTCTTAAGTATTCCATTAACGATATTGACAATGATCATGATTGGCATTACTCTGGTAGTGACGAAGAAGATCGCCGGACTGAGCGGTAGTTATTTCCTTTCACAGCAGCGTGATCTGGCTAAGGTGAATGGGCAGATTGAAGAAATGATGAATGGACAGAAAGTAGTTAAAGTATTCTGTCATGAGCAGGCATCGTTAGAAGAGTTCAATAAAATGAATGAGGAGTTGTTTGAGAGCGCCAATAATGCAAATACGTTTGCCAATATCCTGATGCCGATCAATGCGCAGCTTGGTAATATCAGCTATGTATTCTGCGCGATGGCAGGCGGTGTCCTTGCATTGCAGGGCTTCGCAGGATTTACGCTTGGTAAATTGGTCAGTTTCCTAACGTTTAATAAATCTTTCAGTCAGCCGATCAATCAGATCAGTCAGCAGATCAATGCGATCGTTATGGCATTGGCGGGTGCAGATCGTATCTTTAAGCTGCTTGACCAAGAGCCGGAGGTGGACGAAGGTTATGTGCAGCTCGTGAATGTGACCGAGCAGGATGGTCAGATCAAGGAGAGCGAGAAACAGACCGGATTGTGGGCTTGGAAACATTATCATCAGGATGATGGAACAACAACTTATCGCAAGTTGGAAGGTGATGTTGTATTTGATGATGTTGATTTTGGATATAATGATGAGAAGATCATTTTGCATAATATCAAGATCTATGCAAAACCGGGACAGAAGATAGCTTTTGTTGGTGCAACCGGTGCAGGTAAAACGACGATCACCAACTTGATCAATCGTTTTTATGATATTCAGGATGGTAAGATCCGTTTTGATGGTATCAACATTAATAAGATCCACAAAAAGGATCTGCGCCGTTCGCTTGGCATTGTGTTACAGGATACGCATTTGTTCACCGGAACAGTAATGGACAATATTCGCTATGGTAAGTTGGATGCTACAGATGACGAAGTGATCGCAGCAGCTAAATTGGCAAATGCACACAGCTTTATTAAACGTCTGCCGGATGGTTACCGGACGATGATCACCGGTGATGGTGCGAATTTAAGCCAGGGTCAGAGACAGTTGTTAGCCATTGCGAGGGCAGCCGTTGCCAATCCACCGGCACTTATTTTGGACGAAGCAACGAGTTCGATCGATACACGTACTGAGAAATTGGTACAGGAAGGTATGGACCGCCTGATGAAAGGACGCACAACATTTGTGATCGCTCATCGTTTGTCGACGGTACGCAATAGTGACTGCATTATGGTATTAGAGCAGGGGCGTATCATTGAGCGCGGTACGCATGACGAGTTGCTGGAGCGTAAGGGCAAATATTATCAGTTGTATACCGGAAAAGCGGTGTAGGGAAGAATAGAGGCAGTGTAGGGCAAAACATTAGTTTTGCCCTTTTTTTCTGTTGTTTTTCTATAATAGGATATTGCAATTTTTGTAACACGTGATATAATAAATATTATCAGGCAAAATCTTTTTGCACGTTAGCATTATGACAGAGCAGGAAACGGGTAGGAGACTATCGGTTGGAAGAGGAGGAGAAGATATGTTGTTAAATACGTATAAGAAAGTGATGGACTTGTTTGAAAGTGGCAATGGCTATCGGGATGCATCGGAGTTGAAGGACGCGAAGATCACGACGGTGCAGATCAAGGAATTGGTGAATATGGGGATTATTGAACGTGTGTCACATGGTCATTATTGGCTTGTAGACGAGGAGAATGGCAAGCCGGAGAATTATAAGATGATCGAGGCTTGCAGAGTTAATTCAAGAGCGGTGATCTGTGCAGATAGCGCATGTTATTATCATGGCTTGATCGATGTGGAGCCGGAGAGATTGTCGGTTGCCACATTGAAGACGGATCGCTCTCGTATGCAGCTTAATTTTCCGGTGTGCAGACATTATTATTCTGATTTGGCATTTCAGCAGGATATGCAGGTGGATGAGACACCGTATGGCAAGATTCGTGTGTATGACATTGAACGCAGTGTTTGTGATTGTATTCGATTTCGTGCAGATATTGGGGAGGACATGCTGCATTTGATCATTTCGAATTTCTTGCAGCGTAATTCCAATCAGATGGATCGTTTGTTAGCATATGCAGATGCAATGCGTGTTGGAAAGATTGTTCGTACACATTTAAAACAGAATGAGTAACAAAGAGTACAGAGAAAGATACGGGGAACGCACAGAAGCGTTCCCTTTGTTATAAGAACGGAGGCTGTTTATGAATGAGGTGTATGCAAAGTTAAACAAATGTTATGAGCAGTATCAGAAGATTTGCAAGGCACGGGAGATTGATTTTGTTCCGGAGATCGCATTGGTGCTTGGATCCGGTTTGGGGGATTATGCAGATGATATTCAAGTTGTTGCGGAGATCGATTACCATGAAATGGAAGGTTTTCCGGTATCGACGGTAGCAGGGCATCAGGGGAAGTATATCTTGGGATATGTGAATGAAGTGCCGGTCGTATGTATGAAGGGGCGCGTACATTACTATGAAGGTTATCCGATCAGTGATGTTGTACTGCCAATACGTCTTATGAAACTGATGGGAGCGCAGGTATTGTTTTTGACAAATGCTTCCGGTGGTATCAATACTTGTTTTAAGGCAGGAGACTTTATGATGATCAAGGATCAGATTTCTTCGTTCGTGCCATCGCCGTTGATCGGACCGAATGCGGAAGAGTTGGGTGTTCGTTTTCCGGATATGAGTCAGATTTATGATGCGGATCTACAGCAGATATTGCGGAAAACGGCAGCGTTAAAGGATATTCCGTTGCAAGAAGGGGTATATATACAATTAACGGGACCAAATTACGAATCTCCGGCAGAAGTTCGTATGTGCAGGACACTTGGAGCAGATGCAGTGGGGATGAGTACGGCATGTGAGGCAGTTGCGGCCAATCATATGGGAATGAAAATTTGTGGCATTTCTTGTATTTCCAATATGGCGTGTGGCATTACAGCAAATCCATTGACACATCAGGAAGTGCAGGAAACGGCAGACAGAGTGGCACCGTTGTTTAAGAAGCTTGTGACAGAATGTATTACTGCCATTCATACTGTATAGCAGGAATGAGGACAAAATTATGAGAATCCGAATATATAATGCGAATATATTAACGATGCAGCCGGGGCAAAGAATGTTTTGTGGGGAAGTTCATATACAGGATGACAAGATCGTATATCTGGGAACGGAAGATGGCGCACCATCTTTACAGTGGGATCGTCAGATTAATGCAGGTGGAAATGTTGTAATGCCGGGATTTAAGGATGCACACACACATTCTGCAATGACATTTTTGCGCTCTTATGCAGATGATCTGCCATTACAGGAGTGGCTGTATGATCGTGTGTTCCCGATGGAGGATAAGCTGACGGAAGAAGATGTTTATTGGTTTACAATTTTAGCTTATATGGAGTACCTGACGAGTGGCATTACGGCATGTTTTGATATGTATCAGAAGAATGATGCTATTGTGAAAGCTTCCATGGATACCGGATTTCGAACGGTTTTGTGTGGCAGCATCAATAACTTTGTTGGTACGGTTGAGGAAATGGAGCAGCAGTTTCTCAAATACAATGCGTGTGATCCATTGGTATCTTATCGATTTGGATTTCATGCGGAATACACGACTAGCCGTGAAATTTTGGAAAGGATGGCGGCTTTAGGGCAGAAATATCATGCACCGGTCTATACACACAATTCGGAAACGGCAAAGGAAGTGGCAGAATGTGTGGAACGCTATGGCATGACGCCTACAAAGTTTCTTGATAAGCTGGGAATGTTTGAGTATGGTGGTGGCGGTTTTCATTGTGTGCATATGACGGATGAAGACTTGCAGATCTGCAAAGACAAGCAGGTGTGGGTTGTCACGAATCCGGCATCGAATCTAAAGCTTGCGAGTGGCATTGCACCGATCCAGAGGATGAAAGATATGGGGATTGGTCTTGCAATTGGTACGGATGGACCGGCAAGCAACAATTGTTTGGATATGTTTCGAGAGATGTTTTTGACGACAGCGTTGCAAAAAGTAGTATTAGGGGACGCATCAGCATTGGATGCATTGGATGTGTTAGAGATGGCAACGGTAGGAGGCGCAGGAGCCATGGGGCTGCAGGACTGTGATGTGCTTGCAGAAGGCAGGCAGGCGGATATGATCATCTTAGATATGACACAGCCGAATATGCAGCCTATGAATAATGTTGCGAAGAACATCGTATATAGTGGCAGTAAACAAAACGTAAAACTGACGATGATCGCAGGGCGTATTATGTATGAAGATGGACAGTTCTTTCTTGGCGTTTCGCCGCAGGAAGTCTACGATCAGGCACGCCGGCGGATGGAGCGCATGACCGCAGGATAGAGCGCATGACTGCAGAATAGAGCGTATGACCGCAGGATAGACCGCATGACCGCAGGATAGACCGCATGACCGCAGAATAGCACACAGTTATTCCGAAAGTTCTTCCCAATGTTCTAGGAGTTCTTCTAATTTTGCATCGTTTTCACCACGTTGGATGGAGAGCTCCTGCAGTTTTGCAGAATTGGTTGCATTAGCAGGATCAGCAATTGCCTCATCTAATGCGGTATTTTCTGCTTCTAAGCGTTCAATCTCTGATTCAACGCGATTTAATTCTTTTTGTATTTTGCGCAGTCGTGCCTGTTCTTCCTTTTGTTCCTGCCAGGATAGTGCATTGGAAGACGTGGCTGCGTTAGGCGTATTATTTTCCGCTTGAGGAGCAGTACCGTCTGCTGTGGATATTTCAGTGGAAGGAGATGGCCCGGCAGCATCGGTGGAAGCTATCGCTGATGCGTTGTGGTTTGGCTGGGCCGCATAGTAAGCACGCTCCACATCTTCTTTTTTATCCAGATAATAGTCGTAGTTTCCGACATAGTTCAAAACATGTCCGCCTGTAAGATTTAAGATTCGGGTTGCGGTTGTATTAATAAAGTAACGATCATGGGAAACATACAATACAGTTCCCTCAAAATGTCGGATCGCATTTTCTAGTATTTCCTTAGAATCCATATCTAAATGGTTTGTCGGCTCATCGAGAATGAGAAGATTAGCATCGGACAACATGAGTTTTGCCAAGGATACGCGACCGCGTTCTCCACCGCTCAGACTCTTGATCTGCTTGAATACATCGTCTTCCGTAAATAGAAAGGCGGCCAGTGTGTTACGGATCTGTGTATTGTTCATATGAGGATACGCATCACTGATCTCTTCAAACAATGTTTTATCCGGGTGCAGAACTTGATGCTCCTGATCGTAGTAGCCAATCTCCACGTTTGTTCCAAGCGTGATCTTACCACTGTCGGCAGGGATCAATTCATTTATTATTTTGAGGATCGTTGTCTTACCTGCTCCGTTGTCTCCGATGATCGCTACATGTTCTCCACGCTTCAGTTCAAAGGAGAGGTCGGTAAATAAAGGCGTTCCATCAAAGGATTTGGAAAGCTCCTCTACGGTCAATACGTCGTTACCACTTTGAATCTTTGGTGTAAACAATAAGCGCATTTGCGTGTTTTCATCGACAGGTTTTTCAATGCGCTCTATTTTATCTAACATCTTTTCGCGGCTCTCGGCGCGCTTGATCGATTTTTCGCGGTTAAAGGATTTCAGCTTAGCAATAACTTCTTCCTGATGTTTAATCTCTGCCTGCTGGTTGAGATATTGTTTCATCAGACTATCCATGATCTGCTGACGTTTGGCGGCATATTCGCTGTAATTGCCCATATACATACGAGCGTGCGTCTGGCGCAGCTCGATAACTTTTGTGACAATTTTATCCAAAAAATAACGGTCATGGGCTACGATCAATACTGCACCGCGATAATTGGTCAGGTAGGATTCCAGCCATGCAATGGCATTGATATCCAGATGATTGGTAGGCTCGTCTAATATGATAAGATCCGGCGCCTGCAACAGCATCTTGGCGAGAGCAACACGTGTCTTTTCACCACCGGATAGAGAAACGACGGGTTTCTCAAAGTCTTCTTCCGTGAAGCCAAGACCTTTCAAGACACCTACCAACTCGCTTTGGTAGGCGTATCCGTCGAGACGCTCATAGCGTTGTCTTGCATTGTCATACTGTTTGATGACTTGCTCTAAGGTTTCGCCAGTTTCAATATCCATGCGTGCAGACAGTTTTTCCATCTGCTGCTCTAACTGTATGATCTCCGGTTTGGCATCACGCATTTCATCGTAGATGCTGTGTTCGGAAGCGTATTCCTGGTTCTGTGCCAAGTAGCCGACAGTCGTGCTGCCGGACAGGATCACTTCACCGTTGTCTGCGGATAAATGTCCTGTAATGATCTTAAGCAGTGTTGATTTGCCGGAACCATTTGCACCGACGATGGCTGCTTTTTCATGTTCATTGATATGAAAAGAGATGTCAGAAAGAATGACATCTGTGCTAAATGCTTTGTCTATATGACTGCATTGTAAAATCATAATGATATCCTCCGTTTGCAGTGATTCTTATAGTATATCGGATTTTGCACAAAAAAGCAAAAAAAGCACGGGTTGTAAAGGAATACTTCTTTACGTATGTGATGCCATGTGGTACAATCGAAAGAGAAGATTTTGTCTATCGGCACACATGGAGAGCTATGTGTTAGGTGGTATGAAGCCACGTGAGCCGGGAGCAGGAAATATACCAATATAGCAGAATGGAGATTGACAGCAACATGACAAAAGAGCAGTTTCGTGAACGTTTGGCACAGGGGAAAATGATATTGGACGGTGCGACCGGTTCCAATTTGCAGGAGAGAGGTCTTCCGGCGGGAGTATGCCCTGAGGAGTGGATATTAGAGAATCCTGACGTGCTGAAAGAATTACAGATAGAGTATTATGCGGCAGGGTCTGATGCAGTGTATGCACCCACTTTTTCCGGAAACCGAATTAAGTTAGAAGAGTATGGTCTGCAAGATAATTTGGTGGAGATGAACCATGGCTTGGTAGCAATTTCGAAGCAGGCGGTGGCAGAGGTGAAGGAACGCGGACTTGTAGATGCAGACAAGCCATTGTATGTATGTGGCGATCTGACTATGACGGGTAAGCAGGTACAACCGATGGGCCCTTTGTCTTTTGAAGAGCTGGTAGACATTTATAAGGAGCAGACAGAGGCGTTAGTTGACGCAGGTGTGGATTTTTTGGCTGTTGAAACGATGATGAGCCTGCAGGAGTGTCGTGCAGCGGTGATTGCAGCGAAAGAATGCTGTGACTTACCGATCATGGTGACACTTACCTTTGCAGAGGATGGACGTACTTTGTTTGGAACGGATCCGGAGACGGCAGCTCTTGTGCTTACTACACTTGGAGTGGATGCGTTAGGTGTGAACTGTTCCACAGGACCGGATAAAATGTGTGATGTAGTACGCAAAATGCGTGCATATGCGGACATTCCATTGGTTGCGAAGCCGAATGCCGGACTGCCGCAGCTTGTAGATGGAAAGACCGTCTACGAAATGGAAGCACCAGAATTTGCGGAAGAAATGATGGCGTTGATCGATGCCGGAGCCGATATTTTAGGTGGTTGCTGTGGTACAACGCCAGAGCATATCCGTTTGCTCACTCAGAAAATACAGCAGAGTGGCCGGATGGATGAGGTGTCCCATCTGAGCAGACAGGGTAAGGTGATACGTCGTGCCCTGTCTAATGAACGTGTGACTCGTCCGATCGACTTGGACGGACCGTTTATGGTGATCGGAGAGCGTATTAACCCGACAGGTAAGAAAGCATTGCAGGAGCAGCTTCGTGCCGGACAGCTTGACCTTGTTACGGAGATGGCAGAAGCACAGGAAGAGGACGGAGCGGCAATCCTGGATGTCAATATGGGAATGAATGGCATTGATGAAAAAGAGATGATGCTTAAAGTGGTGAATGAGCTTACGATGGTGAGTAATCTGCCGTTATCCATTGATTCGAGTTATGTAGATGTGGTTGAGGCAGCGCTTCGTATCTATCCGGGCCGTGCATTGATCAATTCGATCTCGCTGGAGCCGGAGAAGTTTGAGAAGCTGATCCCAATCGCCAAGAAATATGGTGCGATGTTTATTTTGCTTCCACTTTCAGAAAAAGGTTTGCCGGAGAATCTTGATGAGAAAAAGGAGATTATCCATACGATATATGAAGAGGCAAAACGCCATGGGTTATGTGGTGAGGACATTGTAGTAGATGGCTTGGTGGCAACGATCGGCGCCAACCGCAATGCTGCGATCGAAACGTTGGAGACGATCCGATATTGCAAACATGAGCTTGGTCTGGCAACGGCGTGCGGACTTTCTAATATTTCCTTTGGATTGCCGGAGAGACTTTTTGTGAACAGTTCGTTTATGGCATTAGCAATCGGACAGGGACTGACGATGGCGATTGCGAATCCGTCTCAGGATTTGTTAATGCATGCGGTATTTGCGGCTGATCTGTTGATGAATAAACCTGATGCCGATCTGCGTTATATCAATCGCGTGTCCGAGCATAAGATCTCCGTTGTGTCCGGTGAGGTCGATTCTGTACAGACAACGACGAAAAAGAGTGGATCCGGATCAAAGGACTTGATTCCACCGGAACATGAGGGGGATAAGATCTTTGAGGCGGTTGTAAAGGGCCGCAAAAATAAGATCGAAACTTTGGTGCAGGATGCTTTACAAGGTGGAATAGATGCACAGAAAGTGATTGACGAGAGTTTGATCCCGGCGATCAATCATGTCGGAGTGCTCTTTGATAAGCAGATATATTTTCTGCCCCAGCTTATTTCGAGCGCAGAGACGATGGAGACAGGTATTGGTGTGGTAGAGCCGATCCTTGCAGCCAATCGGTCTAGTGAGCCGCTTGGAACGATTGTCATTGCAACAGTGGAGCATGATATTCATGATATTGGTAAAAATCTGGTTGCATTGATGTTACGTAACTATGGATATCGTGTGGTGGATCTGGGTAAAGATGTCCCGGCGGAGGATATCATACAGGCAGCTATTCGTGAAAAAGCAGATATTATCGGGCTTTCTGCACTTATGACAACGACGATGATGGAAATGAAGAAAGTAGTGAATATGGTTCGTGAGCAGAATCTTCCGGTGAAGGTTATGATCGGAGGAGCCGTTATCACACGCAGCTTTGCAGATGAGATTGGTGCAGAAGGTTACTCTAAAGATGCACAGGAAGCTGTTGTGGAAGTTGCCAGACTTTTAGGAAGATAAAAGAAGGCAGGAGCAATTTGATGGAAAGGTATGGTGAGTAGCGGATGGAGCAGACAAAGATCGATATTGTGATACCTGTATATAAACCGGGAAGTGAATTTAGTGATCTGATCAAGCGTTTAATGCATCAAACAGTTGTCCCGGAACATATTTTTATTATGCAGACGATCCGGGATGAATCAGAGATAATGGTACAGTCTATGGATGAGCGTATCCGGATCATACCCGTGATGCAGTCTGAGTTTGACCATGGCGGCACGCGTGCGTTAGGCATGGACAAATCTACTGCAGAGTTTGTCTTAATGATGACGCAGGATGCAGTTCCGGCAGATGAGCATCTGATAGAGAATCTGCTTGCCTGCATGGAGGATACTTCGGTAGCTGTTGCTTATGCGAGACAGCTTGCCCGTCCAAATTCAGGGCGAGTGGAACGTATGACGAGAATCTATAATTATCCTGCACAGAGCCGTATTAAGAGTGAGGATGACAAGAAAGAACTCGGTGTAAAGACATATTTTTGCTCTGATGTATGTGCCCTGTATCGTAAGGCGTATTATGAGCAAGTTGGCGGATTTGTGCAGCCAACGATTTTTAATGAAGATATGATCATAGCATATATGATGATGCAGGAAGGATATCGTGTTGCATATTGCGCAGAGGCAAAAGTGGTGCATTCTCATGATTACACGTGCAGGCAGCAGTTCGCCAGAAACTTTGATCTTGGCGTATCTCATAAGCAGTATGCGGAGGTGTTTGCGAAGGTGTCTTCGGAAAAAGAGGGTGCAGGATATGCAGCGAAGACCGTGAAAACGCTGTTAAAGGGTGGACATGTATGGGATGCTTTTTATTTCTGCGTACAGTGCGGATGCAGATTGATCGGATATCGTCTAGGTCTTGTATATGATAAATTACCGCGTCGTGTATTAATGAAGTGTACAGGAAGTGCGTGGTATTGGAGTTAGAGCAACATTTCAAAAAGCGGGGAGGATGGATCATGGATCACATTCAAATTAAGGAATTAGAAGTATTTGCCAATCATGGAGTACTGAAACAAGAAAATGAACTGGGGCAAAAGTTTGTTGTATCAGTAGATCTTACTGTTGATACAAGCAAGGCAGCCGAATCGGATGATATAGAAGATGCTGTTAATTACGTAGAGGTAGCGGAACTGATCAATTCAGAGACGAAACGCAATACGTTTCAGTTGATCGAGCACCTTGCCGGACACTTGGCAGAGCAGATCTTATTAACATTTCCATTGGTGAAGTCATTGTCGCTTCGGATAGATAAGCCGTGGGCACCGATACGACTGCCGCTTAAGACGGTTTCTGTAGAGATTCAAAGAGGATGGCATACGGTATGCTTAGGAATTGGTTCCAATATGGGGGATAAGCATGCTAATCTTGACCAGGCTTTGGAAATCTTGGCAGCAGATGAGCATAATCAATTGGTAAAAGTATCAGATTATATCGTGACGGAACCGGTAGGCGGTGTCGAGCAGGATGATTTTTTGAATGGCGCGGTTGTTATGCAGACATTATATACGCCTCAACAGATTTTGGATCAGATTGGAGTCATTGAGAAGAAATTAGATCGTGTTCGAACCATTCATTGGGGACCGAGAACGATCGATGTGGATATATTATTGTATGATGAAGAGGTCGTTGTAGAAGAGAATCTTACCATTCCGCATCCGGAAATGTGTAATCGAAGATTTGTGTTGGAACCGCTTGATCAGATCGCACCATATCGGGTACATCCGATCTGCTCAAAGACAATTCACGAATTGTTGATGGCACTTGATCAGTGAGAGAAGATGATTTTATGCTGTTGATGGCACTTGATTAGTCATTTCCGGCATGGTATTCTTATAGAGGTGGGTAATCGTGGTTTTGAAAGGGAGAGTGAAGAATGGCGGCAAGTTCCAAACATCATGTACGGAATCGGATCTTAGGGGGTCTTGGGGCGGTAATTTTGGTTGTTGTGGGATTTTTTATGTGGCAGAAGACGAAAGTACAGCTATATGATGATCCGAATACGACAGGAAATACGGCAGGAAATCTGCTTAACGGAGGTAAGTTTTGCGAGGCAGATGGCAGGATCTATTATGCTGATCCGTATGATAACGATTCTCTCTATGTAACAGATGATAAATTACAGAAAAGCACGAAATTACATGGAGATACGGTTAGTTATTTAAATGTTGCAGGTGATTATATTTTCTATACGAGACGTAATGACCGCAAGAGTGTTACCGGCGGTAATGTGTTGGCATTAAGTAAAACGGGATTGTTCCGCTTAACGACCGATGGCAAAAATATGGGTAAGCTGTATGATGATCCGACACAGTCTGTGTGCTTATACGGAAACTATCTGTATTATCAGCATTACGATGAAAAAAAGGGATTACAGTTAAATGCAGCTAAGATGGACGGCTCCAGCGATGAATTATTGTTGGATGAGGGAGTATCGCCGTATTCTATTTCGCAGGGCGTTATGTATTATACAGGTTATGACAAGGATCATAACATACATACCATGAATATTAACGGTTCAGATGAGCAGACAATTTACAATGGTAATTGTACTTCATTGATTCGGGCAGGAGAGCATTTGTATTTTATAGATATGTCACAAAATTATGCATTAGTACGTGTGAATTTGGATGGCTCTGATCCGGTCACGATCGTTTCAGACCGCTTGGCGACATATAATGTGGATGAAAAGGAGAGTGCTGTATATTATCAGGTAGATAATGGAACGAGCAATGGATTGTATGTAAAGGATTTAGAGGGTGGAGAAGTGCGTAAGATCGCGGATGGCAATTACAATTATCTGCATCTGACAAGTAAGTATTTGTTTTATGAGACATATGATGGAAAATCTGTCTATGTGATGGATCTGGGAACGGAGCAGGAGAAACCGTTTCAGGCACCGGTAGGCAAGAAAACATCACACTAATAAATAAGTGAAAAGAGGATAAAAGAATGATTCAATTATCAGCTGTTTTTAGCAGTCACATGGTTTTGCAGAGACAGAAAAATATCAGCGTATGGGGAGACAGTGATGCAGAGTCGCTTAAGATTACTTTGGCAGACAAATCTGTGAGTGTGGTTCCGGAACAGGGAAGGTTCCAGGCTATATTACCGCCATTTGAGGCAGGTGGACCATATACACTGACGGTGCAGTCTCAGACAGAACAAGTGGTGTATGAAGATGTTATGATCGGCGAAGTATGGCTTGCCGGCGGTCAGTCCAATATGGAGCTGGAGTTGCAAAATAGCAAAAACGGCAAGGAGATCGTTCAAAATATACATAATGATGGAGTACGCTATTATTATACTCCACAGGTTCCGTATGTAGGGGATAAGTTGGAAGAAGCAGAAAAGGAAAGTGCATGGGATCTGTGTACGCCGGATAAGGCAGGACGATGGTCAGCGGTTGCATATTATTTTGCAGATAAGATCGCGCGAGAGACAGGGGTAACCGTCGGCATTATTGGCTGTAACTGGGGCGGAACGTCTGCTTCCTGCTGGGTGAGCCGTGAAGCGTTGGAAGGAACGCAGGAGATCAAAGAGTATATTGATGATTATGATGCAATTATTGCTGAGCAGGATCCGGAGGAATATATCAAAGCGCGTGAGGCATATCTTGTATATCAGGCAGAGTTTGACAAAAATGTAGGGAAATATTACGAGACAGCAGAGAACCCGACTTGGGAGGAGGCATTGCGTCTGTACGGTGAGAATCAATATCCGGGACCAATGGGACCACGTTCAGAGACCAGACCGTGTGGTTTGTACGAGTCGATGCTGCAAAGAGTTTGTCCGTATACGTTACGTGGATTTTTGTATTATCAGGGAGAGGAGGACGATCATCGTCCATACCGCTATTACTCCTTGTTATCAGCGCTGATCCGTCAGTGGAGAGGCGATTGGAAAGATGATACGTTACCGTTTATGCTGGTACAGCTTCCGATGTTCCAAAATGGAGAGGGGGAGCCGGATTACCAGAACTGGCCATTTATTCGAGAGGCACAGATGCGTGTGTTCGACACGTTCAAGCATACCGGGATTGCGGTGATTCTGGATAAGGGTGAGTTTGGCAATATTCATCCGACAGAGAAAGACAGCGTTGGTGAGCGTCTCGCTTTGCAGGCAATGTATGAAGTGTATGGTTTATGCACGAAAGAAGAGGCGTTTGGCCCGATGTATCAGTCTTACCGCATTGAGAATAGTGCGATGATTGTATCATTTGCCCATGCGAAGGGACTACATTGTACAGAGGAAACTTTAACCGGTTTTGAACTTGCCGGTAAAGATAAAGTGTATCATGAGGCGAAGGCAGTTCTAAAGGGAGAAGAAATAGAACTGACTTGTGATGAGGTGAAAGAACCTGTATACGGAAGATATTGCTGGACAAATTATCGACCGGTAACGTTGTTTGGACAAAACGGCATTCCGGCAGCACCATTTCGCACTTCTCGTGAGGATGGTGCAGTTGCAACCGGTAGCCGTAATGGGTTTGATCCCGCAAAAGCATAGGAGGAACAAAGATGATAGGATGGATTATTGGAATAGTTGTTGTACTATTGATCGTTTGTTGGGTGATTGGTACATACAATGGGCTGATCAAAGGAAGAATTGTTGTAGATGAGGCATTTGCAACGATGGATGTGTATCTGAAAAAACGTTATGATCTGATCCCAAATCTGGTGGAAACAGTCAAAGGATATGCTTCGCATGAGAAAGAAACATTGGAAAAGGTGATATCGCTGCGTACCGGCAGTTATGACGCAATGACACCGGAGGAAAAGATTCAGAATGGTGCACAGATCTCTAAAATGATACCACAGATCATGGCAGTGGCAGAGCAGTATCCGGATCTGAAAGCAAATCAGAATTTTATGGATCTGAGTCATAATCTGAATGAAACAGAGGATGATATTGCAAATGCAAGAAAATATTATAACGGTGCGGTGAAGCAGTACAATATGAAAGTACAGATGTTTCCGGGAAGTTTGATCGCCGGTCTGTTTCATTTTGAGACAAAGAAGATGTTTGAGGTTGAGAATGCTGTTGAGCGGCAGAATGTGCAGGTGAAATTTTAGTGGTGGAGAGCATTTGGAGAAAAGGAAAGCTTTTTGGCTTTATGTTGCTTGCCGGGATTTTGCTGATGGCAAAACCGGCTTTGGCAGACTCTTATTATCCCTACGAGATACAAAGATACGATGTCACAGTTAAAGTTGGTAAGGATAATGTGTATCATGTTACGGAGAGACTGCAGGTAAACTTTAACCAGGCGAGACATGGTATTTACCGAGATATACCGGTTATCAATAACGTAAGTCGTGAGGATGGATCAACTTCCCGTATTCAGGCGCGTGTAACGAATATCAAAACCTATGGAGAAAAAAGGACCGTAGGCCGAGAGGGTTCTTATTGCCGTATTCGGCTGGGAGATGAGAATAAGACGCTTGTTGGCGAGCATATGTATCACATTTCTTACGATTACAATATGGGGAAAGATGTACGTAAAGGGGAAGATGAGTTCTATTATAATATCATTGGAACCAGTTGGGATACAACGATCCAAAATGTTACCTTTCATATCATGATGCCGGAAGATATTGACGAAAGTAAAGTCGGTATGGCATATGGTGAGAGTGGTTCGACCAATAATGAGGGACTGCAGTATACGATCAATGGCAAAGTGATGGAAGGATATGTAGATCCCTCCATTATCTTAAATCCGGGAGAGGCAGTTACAGTCAGAATGGTCTTACCGGATGGATATTATGATCAGGTCAAACAAAGGATCTGGCCGGCGCTGATCAGTATTTTGTTGTCCTTGGCAGCAGCGGGTGCAGCATTTCTGCTTTGGTGGAAAGTCGGACGGGATAATGTGGTAGTGGAAACGATACAGTTCCATCCGCCAAAGGAATTCAATAGTGTAGAGGCAGCCTTTGCCTATAAGGGCAAGGTGGATGCGAATGATGTTATATCGTTGTTAGTGTACCTGGCACAAAAGGGTTATATAGAAATTGTTGAAGGGAAGAAGGGCCTGCTTGGAAATCAGGATTTTACGATCCGCAAATTGAAAGAATATGATGGAAATAATGCGATAGAACGGGCATTCATGAAAGGATTGTTTCGTGGCTTTGATGTTACCAATAAAGATCAGCTGAAGGATAAATTCTACAAGACGGTGAATAAGATCTTGAAAATGGTAAATACAAAGCAAAATAGACAAGTGTTGTTTTATGCCAATTCCATTAATAAGCATTTGATCTGTTATGCGATGATGGCGGGGATTTTCTTTTTAGCAACGTATCTGCCGATATATGATTATACATACAATGCGACATTTTCACTAACAATACCGATCATGTTTGGTTTTGTGCTGGCATTTATTATTCGGACGATCTTTAGTTCAGAGACGATCTTTAGTAAGATCCTCAGCGTCGTGATGTCGATCGCTATGATCAGCGGATATTGTCTGGGACTGCGTAATGTTGTGTTATATACACCGACAATTTATCGGATCGCCTTTGTGTTGGCGATTGTCGCATGTGGTGTGATCATGTTCTTTGATTATTATATGCCAAAGCGTACAGAGTATGGCACAGAGGTTTTGGGACGTTTACGAGGATTTCGGACATTTTTGCAGACAGCAGAAAAAGATCGCCTGGAGACCATGGTAGAGCGTGAACCGCAGTATTTCTACAATATATTGCCGTATGCATATGTGCTTGACGTGTCGGATATATGGATGGAGAAATTTGAATCTATTGCGATCGAACCACCGCAATGGTATTCATCTCATGGGCATTACAACACGTTTGATACAGTGCGGTTCCATCATTTTATGAATACGACGATGCGGTCTGCCGCAGCGGCAATGACGTCGACGCCAAGCTCTAAGGGAAGTGGAGGTTCTGGCGGCGGTCATTCCGGCGGTGGTTCCGGCGGAGGCGGCGGTGGATCTTGGTAAAGATCTTCCATAATAAAAAGCCTTTTCAAAATAAAAAAACCTTTTCAAAATGATTTCTCATTTTGAAAAGGTTTTTTGTTTTCTTAATTCATTTTACACGGTTTAAACACCTATTTATAGAAATTTACTTGTCGAGGCTCTTCATTGTCGGGAACAACAACACATCTCTAATTGCCGGTGAGTTTGTCATCATCATAACCATGCGGTCAATACCAAATCCAATTCCGCCGGTAGGAGGCATACCAATGCTCAAAGCATTCAAGAAGTCCTCATCGGTGTGATTTGCTTCATCATCACCAGCTTCGAACGCTTTCTCCTGTGCCTCGAAACGCTCTCTCTGATCAATCGGATCATTCAACTCAGAGTATGCATTTGCCATCTCCCAGCCGTTCATAAAGAACTCAAAACGCTCTACATAATCCGGATTGTCCGGTTTCTTCTTAGTCAGAGGAGAAATCTCGATCGGATGATCCATGATAAAGGTTGGCTGGATCAAATGCTCCTCTACATATTCCTCGAAGAAGAGGTTGAGAATGTCACCTTTTTCATGACGATCCTCATATTCAATATGATGCTCATCTGCCAATTTCTTAGCAGCGGCTGTATCTGCAACTTCGTTGAAGTCAACATTTGCGTACTTCTTAACCGCGTCTACCATTGTGATACGCTCAAACGGTTTGGACAGATCCATTGTATGCTCGCCGTAAGTAAGCACCTCCGAACCGGTTACTTCCTTTGCAATGTAACGATACAGGTTCTCTGTCAGATCCATCATGCCGTGATAGTCTGTATATGCCTGATATAACTCCATCAACGTGAACTCCGGATTGTGTCTAGTGTCCAATCCCTCGTTACGGAATACACGGCCGATCTCGTATACACGCTCCATGCCGCCCACGATCAATCTCTTTAAGTACAACTCCAAAGAAATACGAAGTTTTAAGTCTTCGTCCAAAGCATTAAAGTGTGTCTCAAATGGTCTTGCGGCTGCACCACCGGCATTGGAGACAAGCATTGGGGTCTCAACCTCCATAAAGCCCTGTCCATCCAAATAGCGGCGAATGCTGCTGATTACCTTGGAACGCTTGATAAAAGTATCTTTAACGTCTTCATTCATGATCAAATCGACATAACGCTGACGATAACGAGTATCTGTGTCAGTCAGTCCATGATATTTCTCCGGAAGGATCTGCAGACTCTTAGATAATAACGTAACTTCCTTCGCATGGATAGAGATCTCTCCGGTCTTTGTCTTAAAGACAAATCCTTTGATACCAAGAATATCTCCTACATCATATTTTTTGAAATCCTTATAGGAATCCTCGCCAATGTCATCTCTAGCGACATATGCCTGAATGTTACCCTGAAGATCCTGCACATTACAGAAAGATGCCTTACCCATGACACGCTTAAACATCATACGGCCTGCCACTGACACTTCTTTTCCCTCTAATGTATCATAGTTATCTTTGATCTCCATAGAATGATGTGTAACATCATATTTTGTAATAACAAAAGGATCCTTGCCTTCTGCCTGTAAATTTGCTAATTTTTCTCTACGAACTTTGAGAAGCTGGTTGATATCCTGCTCCTTCTGTGGTTTCTTCTGCTGTTCAGCCACGATCTTAGCCCCTTTCTCTTATATCTATCGACGATTTCTGTATGCAGATTTTCTTGTTTCTGCAAGTTCATGCTATTATACAAAATCTATTATTTCTATATTTCAAGGATCTCGCATTGCATTTATTATTTTTGAATCTCAAGGATCTCATATTGCAATACAGTTCCCTTTGGTGTTTCAACATCAACAGTCTGACCTGCTTTCGCACCGATCAATGCAACACCAACCGGAGACTCATTGGAAATCTTACCACCAAGAATGTCTGCCTCCGTAGAACCTACGATCTTATACTGCATCTCTTCTCCGGAAGAAAGATCTTTGATGCGAACGGTAGAACCAATGTTGATCGCATTAGCATCAACATCTTTGCTGCTGACAACCTCTGCATTTTTCAAGATCTTCTCGATCTCTTCAATACGGATCTCAATATCTCTCTGCTCATCTTTCGCTGCATCATACTCGGCGTTCTCGGACAAGTCACCCTGTTCTCTTGCCTCTTTAATCTTTGCTGCAACTTCTTTACGTCTATTTACCTTTAAGTCCTGTAATTCATCTTCCAGTTTTGCAAGACCTTCTTCGGTCAAGATGTTTTTCTTTTCTGCCATGATATCCTCTTTTCTGCGTGCGTATTTTCTTCGTAATCAAATTGTTACCGGTGCCGGTCACATCTATCATCTGCGCTTCGCACGCCATGCACAGATGGAATTTATATGCCAGCACACACTATCGTGTAATTATAACACAATCTCACGCATTTTGACAATGCTGTTTTTAAGATACCGAAAACAGATTTTTGAATGAATGATGTATAGCGGCAAATTTGTCGGCTTAGTACGATAAAGCACCTCTGATACACGTAATCCGGAAGAATACATAGTTGCAATAATCGCTTTATGCTTCAGATTCGGAGTGGCGTCAATGATTGCATTTATTTCATCGCGGGATAGAACAG